>Ga0209678_1000013_pt1 | contig 125282 bp, 119 predicted proteins | sample WorMetilvaeELBA1_FD_187404 | JGI IMG/M metagenome (GOLD analysis project Ga0209678, IMG submission 187404) | Marine gutless worms symbiont microbial communities from Max Planck institute for Marine Microbiology, Germany - Olavius ilvae ELBA.1... ...
GCCCGAATGCTCTCGCCCGCCTCATGGCGAGCCACAACACGCTCACGAAGATCGTTCGACAGAGGTCGTGCCATGCATGCTGGCCTCCTCATCCAGCACACATCTTGAATCAGAACCTCGCCCGCGCGGAAACCCCAAAATGATTCCGCCTACGGGAATCCCGCTCTAGTTGGAGCCCGATATCGTTGCCCACACTACACGAATTCAACAAGCCCGACGCGTCGCGAGCCGACCCAAGGGCGGCGAAACGCGTAGCTGAGGGAGAGGACGAAGGTCGATGGCGGAAGTCGCTGCGGCCCCTTTGATCGGATCGACGCCGACGGCCGAATCTGAGCTCGTCGAGCAGTTGCAGCACCTCGAGGACGGGGCGGCCGGCCATTTCGCCGTTCAGCTGCACGTCTCCCGTCTCGAGGCCCACAACCGTCGCGAGCACCACCTGCGTACGGCGACGGACACGCTGCAGAATCTGGTGCGCGGCAAGAGCGGCCGGCTGTACGAGCTGGCGACCAAAGACCTGGTCGCCGTCATCCCCGATACCGACGCCGACGAAATCAAGGAGACGATCGACAAGGTCCGCTTCCTTTTCAGCGAAGACCCGCTGACCAAGCGCGACGAAGAGGGCAAGGACAACTTCGCCTCGATCTTCGATCTCGACGCCGAACTGCCGATGTTCCTGGCGGTCGCCACCAAGCTCGAACAGCGCTCGCGCGACTGGTATCTGCGCCGTCAGATGCAGGAGATCCGCCGCAGCCTGTTGAACCGCGGCGACGGCAAGCCGATCAATCCGTCGCAGCTGCAGCAGGTCGAGGAGGTGCTGGCGTCCGCCGACCTGACGAACCTGTTGCGCAAGCAGCCGATCTGCGCCGCCGTGCGCGGCGCCAAGCCGCAGCCGGTGTTCTACGAGCTCTATATCTCGATCGCCGACCTGCAGGAGCAGGTCACCCCCGGCATCAGCTTGCTGAGCGACCGCTGGCTGTTCCAGCGCCTGACCCAGACGCTGGACCGCCGCATGCTGGAACTGGTCGGCCAGTTCAACACGCGCAACATGTCGAAGAGCTACACGATCAACCTCAACGTCGAGACGCTGCTGAGCGAGGAGTTCGCCCTGTTCGACCGCCAGTTGCGCAGCCAGACGCGCGGCGCGTTGGTGCTGGAGGTGCCGATCGTCGACGTCTTCGCCGACATGCGCGCCTTCGCCTTCGCGCGTGACTCTTCGTGCGCAGCCGCGGCTACCGCCTGCTGGTCGACGGCACCAGCCCTCTGACGGCGCCCTTCGTCGACCGGGGCCGCCTGGGCGTCGACTTCGTCAAGGTCTGCTGGGATCCCCAGCTGCTGGACGAGGACGACGACGGTCGTCGCGCGGCGCTGGAGGAGATGGTGCAGGCCTCGGGCCCGGCCCGGGTCGTGCTTTATCGCTGCGACAGCGGCGACGCAGTGGAGTTCGGTCAAACCCTCGGGATTTCCCTGTTCCAGGGTCACGGCATCGACGAGATGCTGGGGCGGGGGCGCAGCGGCGCGACACGCGCTACTGCGGCGGCGAGCGCCGGTGGGGGGCGCCGCCGCGCCGCGGGCTGAGCACGTGGGAGCGAGAGCGACAACCCGGGGTCACGGACGAACAGGGGCCGGCCGACCGGACTTCACGGCGGTGGCCACTGTCGCGCTGTACGACGCGCCGCGAGCGGATTCCCCGGTCGCGGCCGGCAGCGCCGACTGACGAGGACGGCGACCCATGGTCGAGGTAAAAGCGGCACAGTCGAGCGACGTCGGGGAAACGCCGGAGGGCCAGCTGCGGCTGCACGCAATCCGGCTGCAGAGCGTCGACCTGCAGCACTGGGCGCTTCACACCAAATTGTCGCACGTGCAACGGCACAACCGGCGGCCGCAACACATGAGCGCGGCGAAAGACGCGCTGGCGTCGCTGGTGCGGAAGGACGACGACCGCCTCTACGAGCTGGCCAACGGCGACCTGGTGGCGGTGGTCGGCGGCGGCACGCTGAAGGACGTCTACGACACGGCCAAGCGTGTGCGTCACCTGTTCGACGGCGATCCGATCCTCGAGCTGCGCGCCAACGGCAAGGACCGGTTCTGCACGGTCTTCGACCTGAGCATGGAGCTGCCCGCATTCATCCTGTTCGCCACCAAGCGGGACGAGCGGTCGCGCGCCGAATACGAGCGCCGCGCCATGAAGCTGGCCGGCTACAAGCCGCGCAGCAACGGCGAGGTCAAGCACCTCGAGGCGGCGCAGTTGCTGACTGTCGCGGAAGCGCTGGAGAAGGTCGAGCTGCGCAAGCTGGTTCGCCAACAGGCGATCTGCGCGGTGATCAAGGACTCGCCGCCGCACGCGGTGCTGCACGAACTCTACGTCTCGATCTCCGACCTGCAGGAGGTCATTGCGCCGGGTTTCAGCCTGGTCGGCAACGCCGGGCTGTTCCAGTACCTGACGCAGTCTCTGGACCGCCGCATGCTGGACCTGGTCGGCGGCTTCAGCGCCCGGACGATGTCGAACGACATCACGATTAACATCAACGTCACCACGCTGTTGTCGGACGAGTTCACTTTCTTCGACCGCAACCTGCAGCGCCAGGACGGCCGGGCGCTGGTGCTGGAAATCCCCATCGTCGACATCTTCGCCGACACGCCGGCGTTCATGTACGCCCGCGACTTCGCGCGCGAGCGCGGCTATCGCGTGCTGGTCGACGGCACGCACCACCTGGTGGCGCCGTTCATCAACCGCGCCCTCCTGGGCGTCGACTTCGTGAAGATCCGCTGGAACCCCCAGTTGCAGGGCGGCATGAACAGCACCCAGCACAAGGTCCTGGAGGACACGGTGCGCGCCGCCGGCCCGAACCGGGTGATCCTCTGCCGCTGCGACAACGCCGACGCCGTGACGTTCGGCCACTCGCTCGGCATCTCGCTGTATCAGGGCTACGGCATCGACGCGATGCTGAAGCAGGCGGAGGCGGCGGCCGACGTTGTGAGCGCCACGGCCTGAGCCGCGCGACCTATTCGCGCGGGGCGTGCTTCGCCAGGATGCGCTGCAAGGTCCGGCGGTGCATGTTCAGCCGCCGCGCCGTCTCCGAGACATTGCGACCGCACTGCGCGTAGACGCGCTGGATGTGCTCCCAGCGCACCCGGTCGGCCGACATCGGGTTGGCCGGCGGCGGCGGCAGCGGCCGGTCGTCGGCCAAGAGCGCCGCCTCCACCTGATCGGCGTCGGCCGGTTTCGGCAGGTAGTCGTAGGCCCCCGCCTTCACCGCGGCGACCGCGGTGGCGATGTTGCCATAGCCGGTCAGGATGACGACGCGGGCGTCGGGCCGCGCCTCGTGCAGCTCGCGCACCAGGTCCAGGCCGTTGCCGTCGTCGAGCCGCAGGTCGACCACCGCGTGGGCCGGCGGCGCGTCGGCCAGCCGGCTGCGCGCCTCCGCCGCCGTCGCGGCGACGCTGACCGTGAAGCCGCGGCTCTTCATGGCCCGCGCCAGGCGCTCGCGCAGCGGCCGGTCGTCGTCGACGATCAGCAGCGTCGGGTCGTCGAGCCCGGCGGGGGTCGCGGACTGGGGATCGGTCATCTAGTCCGTCTGCGCCGTTTCGGGGTGAGAGAGTCTATCGCGTGCCCAGGTAATTTCCACCCGTGCGCCGCCGCCGCGCCGGTTGGCGAAGCTGAGCGTGGCGCCGGTCTGCTCCAACAGCGTCACGGCGATGAAGACGCCGAGCCCCATGTGCCCGCCGCCGCGCGCCCGGCTGGAGATGTACGGCTCGCCCAGGCGATCGAGCACCGCCGGGGCAAAGCCGCGGCCGTCGTCCAGGACCGCGACGCGCACGCGGTCCGCGTCCCACTCGGTACGCACCGTGGCGCGGGACTGGGCGAACTGCAGCGCGTTGTGGATCAGGTTGCCGAGGCCATGGATGAACTCCGGCCGGCGCACGGCCTCGGGCTCGGCACTGCCGTCCAGGCTCACCGCCTCCAGCGCCAGCGGCGCTAGTTCCGCCGTGTAGGGCCGTGCCGCGTCCTCGACCAGGGCGGACAGCGGCACGCGCGAGAACGGCCAGGCGTCGCCCGGCTCGCCCGGTGGGCGCTGAGCCAGGCGCGCCAGGATCTCGCGGCAGCGCGCCGACTCGCTGCGCAGCAGCTCGATATCCGTGGCCAGCGGCCCGTCGCCCGGCACCTCGCGCGCCAGCTCGCCCGCGGTGACCGCGATGGTGCTCAATGGGCTGCCCAGCTCGTGCGCCGCCGCGGCGGCAAGCGCGCCCAGCGCCGAGACCCGCTGCTCGCGCGCCAGTGCCAACTGCGTCGCCGTCAGCGCCTCGTCCATGCGCCGCATCTGCTCGGCGATGCTGCCGGCATAGGCCGCCATGAACAGCACGCCGACCAGCACCGCGGTCCAAGTGCCGACGACGTAGGTGGTCGGCAACACGAAACCTGAGTCGCCCCATGGCAGCGGCATGTGCCAGAGCGCCAGCGCCGTCGTGCACACCGCCGCCAGGGCGCACAACAGGATGATGCTGCGCCGTGACAGGCTAACCGCGGCGATCGTCACCGGCGCCAGGATCAGCAGCGCGAAGGGGTTCTTCAGCCCGCCCGTCAGGTACAGCAGCGCGGTGAGCTGCAACAGGTCGAACGCGAGATAGGCCGCCGCGCTGCGGTCGCGCAACAGCGTCCGCCCGGGCTGGCGCAGGCCGGCGACGACGTTGACCGCCGCCGACAGGCCGACGACCACCAGCGCCAGCACGATCGGCAGGTCGAAGCCCAGGCTGTAGTGCACCAGGAGCAGCGCAAAGGCCTGGCCGATCAGCGCAATCCAGCGGATCAACACCAGCGTGCGCAGGCGCAGCCGGCCGCGCGGCCGGCCGCTCTCGAGCAGGCCCGCGACGTCGACGATCCCCGCTTGCCCGGCGCTGTCGCTGGCCCTAGCTTGCTGGTCGTTCATGCCCGTTGAGCCAGGTACGTCCCCTCGGCCAGTCGCTCTGCCTGGCCGCAACTGGACCGGTGATGCAGCAATCGGCGATCAAAGTCGAGCGCCTGACCAAGCGCTACGGGGAGGTCACGGCCGTCGACGGCATCGACTTCACGGTCGCCCATGGCGAGACCGTGGCGCTGTTGGGCGGCAACGGCGCCGGCAAGACCACGACCATCGCCATCCTCCTGGGCTTGTTGCTGCCCAGCGCCGGCACCGTGCACGTGCTGGGCCACGACATGAAGCGCCGGCGCTTCGCCGCGCTGCCCTACCTCAACTTCTCGAGCCCCTACGTCGAGCTGCCGCACCGCCTGACCGTGGCCGAGAACCTGCGCGTCTACGGCCGGCTCTACGGCGTCAAGGACGTGGGCGCGCAGATCGAGCGGCTGGCGGCGGAGCTCGACCTCGTCGCCCTGCTCGACCGCCCGGCGGGGAAGCTGTCGCCCGGCCAGAAGACCCGCGTGGCGCTGGCCAAGGCGCTGATCAACCGGCCGCGCGTGCTGATGCTGGACGAGCCGACCGCGAGCCTGGACCCTGACACCGGCGACTGGGTGCGCGCCTTCCTGGAGCGCTACCGCGCCGAGGCGGGGGCGACGATCCTGATGGCCAGCCACAACATGGCCGAGGTCGAGCGCCTGTGCCACCGGGTGCTGATGATGAAGGCCGGCGTGATCGAGCAGCGCGGCACGCCGGCGGAGCTGATCGAGCGCTTCGGCCGCGCCACGCTTGAAGAGGTGTTCCTGGACGTCGCGCGCGACCGCCGCGTGAAGGAGGCGGCGGCCAAGGAGGCGGCCGAATGAGCGACGGCACCTACGCCATCTCGCCAGCGCGCATCGGCGCCATGGTGCTGCGCTACTGGTACCTGTTCCGCGGCTCGTGGCCGCGCATCTTCGAACTGATCTACTGGCCGACGATCATGATGGTGCTGTGGGGCTTCATCTCCGTGCACCTGCGCAACGACAGCTCGTGGGTCGCCACCGCCTTCGGCGTCTTCATCTCCGGCGTCTTGTTGTGGGACGTGCTGTTCCGCGGCCAGCTCGGCTACTCGATCTCGTTCCTGGAGGAGATGTGGTCGCGCAATCTGGGACAGTTGTTCGTCAGTCCCCTGCGGCCCGTCGAGCTGATCGTCGCCCTGATGACCATCAGCCTGATCCGCACCACCATAGGCGTCGTGCCGGCGGCGCTGTTGGCAATCCCGCTCTATGCCTTCAACGTCTTCGAGCTCGGCCTGCCGCTCGTTGCCTTCTACGTCAACCTCCTGGTCTTCGCCTGGGCCATGGGCGGCATCATCACCGGGCTGCTGTTGCGCCTGGGGCTGGGCGCGGAGAGCCTGGCCTGGCTGGCGATCTTCCTCTTGGCGCCGATCAGCTGCATCTACTACCCCCTCGACGTGCTGCCGTTCTGGCTGCAGTGGGTCGCCCAGTGCTTCCCCATGGTCTACGTCTTCGAGGGCATGCGCAGCGTACTGTTCGACGGCGTCTTTCGCTGGGACTACCTGGGCGCCGCGGTAGCGCTCAACGTGGTCTACCTGGGCATCGGCGCCACGGTGTTCCTGTAGTCGTTCGAGGACGCCCGCAAGCGCGGCGCGTTGTTGAACACCGGGGAATAGTCGCGGGCGCCTAATCGGGGTCCAGGTCCTGCGCGAAGCAGACGACGAACCCGTCGGGGTCGGTAACGTCGATCTCGCGGCAGTCGTAGAACGTGTCCTCCGGCCCGCGCGCGATCTCGGCGCCGTTCGCCCGGAATTCGGATTCGAGCGCCGCGACGTCGGTGACGTAAACATACGCGTCCCAGACCTCGCGGCTGGCCTTATTGGGCGCCGCCGCGCCGCGGTCGGTGCGCGCCAGCATCAGCCGCGCCCCATCGCGCGCGACGATGGCGAACACCGCGACCGCGTCGTCGTTGTGCCAGACGCCGTTGGTGCGGAAGCCCAGCTTGTCGACATAGTGCGCAATCGAAACGTCGACGTCGGCGACGACGAAAGTGGGGACGATCTCGATCAGTTGCCGGTCGGCCATGGTGTCTCTCACGCCTTGTCGCTGACGCCCGCGTCCGCGAACGTCGCCATGCCCGTGTGGCAGGCGACGGCGGCGCGCACCAGCGGGATCGCCAGCGCCGCGCCCGAAGCCTCGCCCAGTCGCATGTCGAGGTCGAGTAGCGGTTCGAGGCCGAGCGCGTCGAGCAGGCGCGCGTGCGCCGGTTCGGCCGAGCGGTGCGCGGCGCGGCAGTGGTCGAGCGCCGACGGGTCGATCTTGAACAGCACCGCGGCCGCGGCCGTCGCGACGTAGCCGTCGAGCAGCACCGGCACCCGCGCGAGGCGCGCCGCCAGCACCGCACCGGCGATGGCCGTCAGCTCCCGCCCGCCCAGCGCCGCCAGCGCGGTCAGCGGATCGTCAACGGCATCGGCGTTCGCGGCAAGGGCACGGCCGACCACGTCCGCCTTGTGCGTCAATGCCTCGCCGGCGACTCCCGTGCCGGGGCCGGTCCAGTCCGCCGCCGCGCCGCCAAACAGGGCGCACGAGAGCGCCGCGGCGACCGTCGTGTTGCCGATCCCCATTTCGCCGACGGCCAGGAGGTCGACCCCGTCCTCAACTGCCATCATGCCGTAGGCCATGCCACCGGCGCAGGTCGCCTCGTCCATCGCCGGGCCTTCGCTGATGTCGCCGGTCGGGTGCTCCAGCGCCAGTTCGTAGACCCGCAGGTCGGCGGCGGCCTGTTTCGCCAGCTGGTTCACCGCGGCCCCGCCGGCGACGAAGTTCGCCACCATCTGCGCGGTGACCTCGGCCGGGTAGGCGGAGACGCCCCGGCGCACGACCCCGTGGTTGCCGGCGAAGACGGCGATGCGCGGGTGGTCGAGGCGCGGCCGTCCCTGCCAGGCGGCGAGCCAGTGGGCCAACTCCTCGAGCCGCCCGAGCGCGCCCGGCGGCTTGGTCAGCGTCGCCTCACGCGCCCGCGCCTGCGTCACGGCGTCGGCGTCCGGCGCCGGCATATCGGCCATGAGAGCGCGGATCTCGGCGAAGTTGGGGGGTGCGGGGTCGAGGGCTGGGTCTGACATGCGCGTTTGATCGTGTGTCCCGGGAGGGCCTGTCCTATAACCCGGCGATGGTTCTCGGCAACGATAATGGGGCGGCGGGCGGAAAAGGCGACCTGGTCGACCGCCTGGGCAACGCCATCCGCCTGGGCATCGGCTTCCTGACCCGCCTGCCGATCGCGCCGCCGCCGCACGTGGCGCCGGGCGACCTGGCCGCCGCGGCGTGGGCCTTCCCGGCCATCGGCGGCGCCTTGGGCCTGTTGGCCGGCATCGTCTTCGCCGCCGCCGCCTGGCTGGGCCTGCCGATGGCCGCCGCGGCGCTGTTGGCGCTGGGCGCGCTCGCCTGGCTGACCGGGGCGCTGCACGAGGACGGCCTGGCCGACACCGCCGACGGATTCGGCGGCCGGACCCGGACGGCGAAGCTGGAGATCATGCGCGACAGCCGCATCGGCACCTTCGGCGTCATCGCGCTGATCGTCGCCATCGGCCTCAAGGTCGCCGCCCTGGCGGCGATCGGTTCCGGCGCCGGCGGCCCGGGGGCGGCGATCGCCGGCCTCATCGCCGCCGCGGCGCTGAGCCGCGCCGCGCTGGCGCCGGTGATGCTGCTGTTCGACCCGGCGCGCGCCGAGGGCCTGGGCGCGGAGGCCGGCCGGCCGTCGCAACGCGCGGTGGCGCTGGCCCTCGCCATCGGGCTGCTCCTTGCCGCGGGCGCGCTGATCAGTTATGGCGCCGCGGCGTTCTTCGTCGCCGTCGTCTGCGGCCTGATCGGCGCGGGCGCGGTCAGCCTGATCGCCGCGCGGCAGGTCGGCGGCTACACCGGCGACGTGCTGGGCGCGGTGCAGCAGGCGGCGGAGACCGCGGTCCTGCTGGCGCTGAGCGCCGTTCTGGCTTGAGGAGAGGCGCGTGGGGACGACACGGTGGTGGTGGGTGCGGCACGCGCCGGTGCCCGTGAGCGTGCACGGCGGCAGGATCTACGGCGCCAACGACGTGCCGTGCGATACGAGCGACGCCGCGACGTTCGCAGGCTTGGCGCGCGTGCTGCCGCGCGACGCGGTCCTGGTGACCTCGAACCTGATGCGCACGACGATGACGGCCGAGGCGACGCGCGCCGCCGGGCTCAGCCTGCCCGAGGCCATCGTCGAGCCGGCGTTTGCCGAGCAGAACTTCGGCGACTGGACCGGCATGACCTACGACGAGGTCTACGACGAACTGGGCGCGCGCCACGCGTTCTGGCTGGCGCCGGCACACAATACGCCGCCGGGCGGCGAGAGCTTCGCCGACCTGGTCGAGCGCGTGCGCGACGGCATCGTGCGGCTGACCCGCGAGCACCGTGGCCGTGACATCGCCGCCTTCGCCCATGGCGGCTCGATCCGCGCGGCGATCGGCGTGGCGCTCGCCATCGATCCCGAACAGGCGCTCGGCTTCGACATCCACAACTGCTCGGTCACGCGTCTCGTGCACCACGACGGCAGCGACGACGACCCGCGCGACCACTGGGGCGTCGGCGGCATCAACCAGCCGCCGAAACTGCCCGACGGTTAGGCGGAGGCGCGCGACGTGTCATCTTCCGGCCTGCCGGCCGTGACCCTGATCCTCGGCGGCGCCCGCTCGGGCAAGAGCCGCCATGGCGAGATGCTGATCGAGGCGGCCATGGGCGACGCCGGCGCGACCTACCTGGCAACGGCCGAACCCGGCGACGCCGAGGTGGCGGCGCGCATCGCCGCACACCGCAAACGGCGCGGCCCGCGCTGGACGACGGTCGAGGCGCCCTTGGAGCTCGGCCACGCGATTGCCGCGGCGCCGGGCCCGGTGCTGGTCGACTGCCTCACCCTGTGGCTCAGCAACCTCATGGCGGCCGAGCGCGACCCCGAGGCCGAGGGCACCGCGTTGTTGGCCGCGCTCGACGAGGCTGGCCAACCTGTCGTGCTGGTCTCGAACGAGGTCGGGTTGGGGATCGTGCCGATGAACGACCTCGCCCGCGCCTTCCGCGACGCCGCCGGGCGGCTGCACCAGCGCGTTGCCGCCGCCGCCGACCACGTCGTTTTCATGGCCGCCGGCCTGCCGCTCGACCTCAAGCCCCCAAGGACCGCCGCCTGACCATGCAGAAGATCCCCGCGACCGTGATCACCGGCTTCCTGGGCGCCGGCAAGACCAGCCTGATCCGCCACGTCATCGAGCGCGCCAACGGCAAGCGCCTGGCCTTCGTCATCAACGAGTTCGGCGACCTGGGCGTCGATCGGGATTTGCTGCTGGGCTGCGGGCTGGAGGACTGCGAGGACGGCGACGTGGTCGAGCTCACCAACGGCTGCATCTGCTGCACCGTCGCCGACGACTTCCTGCCGACGATCACGGCGCTGCTCGAGCGCGAGGCGCCGCCCGACCACATCGTCATCGAGACCTCGGGCCTGGCGCTGCCCAAGCCGCTCGTGAAGGCGTTCGCCTGGCCGGAGGTGCGCAGCCGCACCACGGTCGACGGCGTCATTGCCGTGGTCGACGCCGACGCCGTCGCCGCCGGCCGCTTCGCGCCCGACCCCGCGGCCGTGCAGGCGCAGCGCGAAGAGGACGACGCCCTCGACCACGACTCGCCGCTGGAGGAACTGTTCGAGGAACAGCTCAACTGCGCCGACATGGTGGTTCTGAACAAGACCGATCTGCTGGGCGACGGCGCGCTCGACGCCATCGAGGCGGCGCTGGAAGCGCAACTCCGTGCGGGCGTCCGCACCGTGCGCGCCGCGCACGGCCGCGTCGACGCGACGGTGCTGTTGGGTCTGGCCGCCGCCGCCGAGGACGACCTGCATACCCGCCCGAGTCATCACGACGACGGCGACCACGACCACGACGACTTCGTGCAGTTCAGGGTCGACCTCGGCCCGATTGCCGAGCCCGCGTTGCTGGAGGAACAACTGCGCGCGGCGATCGCCGCCCACGACGTGCTGCGCATCAAGGGCTTCCTCGACGTGCCCGACAAGCCGCTGCGCCACGTCGTGCAGGGCGTCGGCGACCGCATCCAGCGCTACTTCGACTGGCCCTGGGCGCCGGGCGAGCGGCGCTCGGAACTGATCGTGATCGGCCGCAGCGGTCTCGACGAGGCGGCGGTGCGCCTGGCGCTCGGCGCCTAGAACCAGCAGGCGATGGTCGTGCACACGCCGAAGACTTCTGAAACAAGCACGTCGAGCGCGGCGCACACCACGAGCAGCGGCAGCGCGAAGAAGAACACGAAATAGACCGCCGCCCAGCCCGTGAAGCGCGGGCCGGGCACGTCGTGGCCGTGGATCTGCGCGGGGCGACGGAAGCGCATGGGGACACGCTAGCAAGTTGACCGCACCGCTGCACCTCGACTGGGACGGCCTCGACCGGGACGCCTGGGACGGCTTCGTCGCCGCCGCCGGGTTCTCCGCCGTCGAGCAGGCCTGGGCCTACGGCGAGGCGGTCGGGAACGTGCGCCGTGGCGTGCTGCGCGCGAGCGAACCGCTGGCGCTGGTGCAGGCGTTCGAGCGGCGGCTGGATGTTGTGACCCTCGTCCGCCTCGTGCGCGGGCCGCTGTGGCTCGACGCGGACGAGGCCACGCGCCTCGCCGGCGACCGCCTGGTGCGCGACGCGTTCCGTAAGCGCGCCCGGCGGCTGTTGTTCTGGCTGCCGGAGCTGCCCGCGGGGCCCGAGGCCCTCGCCCACATGCGCGCCTGCCGCACGCGGCAGATGGTGACGGGCTACAGCTCCGCCCGCCTCGACCTCGCCGCCGGCGAGGAGTCGTTGCGGCGCGGCCTCCACGGCAAATGGCGCAACCAGTTGAAGAGCGCCGAGGACGCGGGGCTGGAGGTCAACGTCACCCACGGCGGCGCCCAGGTCGATCGCCTGCTGGACCGCATCGATTTCACGCGGAAAGCCAAGCGCTATGCCGGGCCCAACGGCGCTCTGATCCGCCGCTTCGCCGACGCCAGCCATCACCGCAGCGACATGACGGCGGCGATCGCGCGGGCGGGCGGCTCAGCCGTCGCCGGCATCGTGCTGCTGCGCCACGGCGCCACCGCGACCTACTTCGCCGGCTGGACCGACGACGCCGGCCGCACCGCGAACGCGCACAACCTGCTGCTGTGGCGCGGCGTGTTGGCGATGAAGGACGCCGGCGTGCGCTGGCTCGACCTGGGCGGCGTCAACGCCAGCGCGGCGCCGGGTATCGCGCGCTTCAAGCTCGGCCTGGGCGCCACTCCCTACACCCTCGCCGGCACGTTCTTCTGATGCATCTGCTCGCCGCCACGCCCGGCACCGTGCCCGACGGCGAGGCCGTCGACCTGGGCCAGACGACCGGCGACATCGTCGTGCTCACCGCCGCGGACACGGAGATCGCCTGCCTCGCCGCCGCGCAGGCGGCGCGGACGGACGCGCCGACGCTGCGGCTCGCGAGCCTCCTGCAGCTCGGCCACAATCTCTCGGTCGACGTCCACGTCGACGCCGTCGTGCGCCACGCCAAACTGGTGATCGTGCGGTTGCTCGGTGGGCGTGGGTACTGGCCGTACGGGGTCGACGAGGTGGCGGCGGCGTGTGCTGAGCGCGACATCCCCGTCGCGTTCCTGCCCGGCGACGACCAGCCCGACGCGGAGCTGGCGGAACTGACCACGCTCGACCGCGCGGCGGCGCACCGCCTGTGGCAATACCTGGTGCACGGCGGCGTGCCGAACGCGACGAACTTCCTAGCCTACGCCGCGACGCTGATCGGCGGCGACGGCGACTGGCGCGAGCCGGCGCCGCTGCTGCCCGCCGGACTCTACTGGCCGGGCGAGGAGGCGCCGGACCTAGATGCGGTGCGCGCGCACTGGCAGCCGGGTGCGCCCGTCGCCGCCCTGACGTTCTACCGGGCGCTGATGCAGGCCGGGAACGTCGCGGCCGTCGATGCGCTGATCGGTGCCCTCGCCGACGCCGGTTTGAATCCTCTGCCGCTATATGCCGCGAGCCTCAAGGACCCCGTTGCCGCGGCGACGGTGGCGACGACCCTCGACGTCGCACCGCCTGACGTGGTGCTGAACGCGACGGGCTTCGCTCTCGGCCGCCCCGGCGCGCCCGTGACGCCATTTGCCGACTGCCCGGTGCTGCAGGTCGTCTTCGCCGGCACCACCGAAGACGCCTGGCGCGACGGCACGAACGGCCTGAGCGCCCGCGACATCGCCATGAACGTGGCGCTGCCGGAGGTCGACGGGAGAGTTCTCTCCCGCGCGGTGTCGTTCAAGGGCGACCCGCGCCGCGACGCGGCAACCGAGACCGACATCGTGCGCTACGTGCCCGTCGCCGACCGCGCCGCCTTCGTCGCCGCCCAGGCGGCGGGCTGGGGCCGGCTGCGCCGGACACCGGCGGGTGACCGCCGCGTGGCACTGGTGCTCGCCAACTACCCCAACCGCGACGGCCGCATGGGCAACGGGGTCGGGCTCGATACGCCCGCCGGTACGGTCACGGTACTGCGCGCCCTCGCCGCCGCCGGCTATGCGGTCGCCGACGTGCTCGCCGACGGCGACGCGCTGATCCGGCGGCTGGCCGAGGGCCCGACCAATGCCGCGACCGCCGGCCGCGTCGTGCGCGAGACGCTGTCCCGAGCCGACTACGAGACGTTCTTCGCCGCCCTGCCCCAGACCGTGCGAGACCAAGTGACGGACCGCTGGGGCGCGCCGGAGTCCGATCCGTTCTTCCGCGACGGCGCCTTCGCGATCCCGGCATTCCGCTGCGGCAACGCGGCCATCGGCCTGCAGCCGGCGCGCGGCTACAACATCGACCCCGTCGCCAGCTACCACGACCCGGCGCTGGTGTCGCCGCACGGCTACTTCGCGTTCTACGCCTGGCTGCGCACGACGTTCGACGCCCACGCGGTCGTGCATATGGGCAAGCACGGGAACCTGGAGTGGCTGCCGGGCAAGGCGGTGGCGCTGAGCCAGGACTGTTTCCCGGAGGCGACGCTGGGGCCCGTCCCCCACCTCTACCCGTTCATCGTCAACGACCCCGGCGAGGGCACGCAGGCCAAGCGCCGTTCCTCGGCCGTCATCGTCGACCACCTGACTCCACCCTTGACCCGCGCCGAGAGCTACGGGCCGCTGGCCGATCTCGAACGCCTGGTCGACGAGTACTACGAGGCGGCCAACGTCGACCCGCGCCGCGTCAAGGTGCTGAAGCGCGAGATCCTGGAGCTCGCCCAGTCGAGCGGCCTCGACGTCGAGCTCGGCATGGCGGGGTTGAAAGGCGACGACGCGTTGAGCGCCCTCGACGCCTATCTCTGCGAGCTCAAGGAGCTGCAGATCCGCGACGGGCTGCACGTTTTCGGGCAGGCGCCCACGGGCGACCAGTTCACGGACCTGCTCGTCGCCCTCGCCCGCGTGCCGCGCGGCAGCGACCCCGGTGACGCCTCGCTGACGCGCGCCTTGGCGGCCGACCTGGGCCTCGACTTCGATCCGCTCGACTGCGAGATGGGGGCGCCATGGCCGGGGCCGCATCCCGATGTGCTCGCCACTGACGACACCTGGCGCAGCGCCGGCGACACGGTCGAGCGGTTGGAAGGGCTGGCGCGTGCCCTGGTCGCGGGCGCCGCACCGGATCGATCCTGGTCGGCAACCTTGTCCGTGCTCGATTCAATTGAGTCGTCCATTCGGCCGAACGTGATCGCCTGCGGCGACGCGGAACTGAACGGCCTCCTGACCGGGCTCGACGGGCGGTTCGTGGCGCCGGGGCCGTCGGGGGCGCCGACGCGGGGGCGGCCGGACGTGCTGCCAACGGGGCGCAACTTCTTCTCCATCGACACGCGCACGGTACCGACGCCGGCGGCCTGGCAGCTCGGCTGGGCCTCGGCGACACTGATGATCGAGCGCCACGCCCAGGAGCACGGCGACTGGCCGCGCGCCATGGCGCTGACCGCCTGGGGCACGTCGAACATGCGCACCGGCGGCGACGACATCGCCCAGGCGCTGGCGCTGATGGGCGTCAAGCCGACCTGGGACGGCGCCTCCGGCCGCGTCACCGGCTTCGAAGTCATGCCCGCCGGCGTGCTCGACCGCCCGCGGGTCGACGTCACCCTGCGGATTTCAGGGTTCTTCCGTGACGCGTTCCCGAACCTCGTAACGCTGTTCGACGCTGCGGTGACGGCGGTCGCGGCACAGAGCGACGAGCCGCCGGACGTGAACCCGCTGGCCCACCGCGTCGCGGCCGATACGGATCGCCTAATGGGCAACGGGCTCGACCCCGACGAGGCCGCGCGGCGCGCCGGCTGGCGCGTGTTTGGCTCCAAGCCCGGTGCCTACGGGGCGGGGTTGCAGGCACTGATCGACGAGCGCGGCTGGGACGACGCCGCGGACCTGGCCCGCGCCTATGTTGCCTGGGGCGGGTATGCCTACGGTCGTGCCGACCAAGGCACAAGTGCCGCCGCCGACTTCCGGCGCCGGTTGGGCCACATCGAGGCGGTGGTGCAGAACCAGGACAACCGCGAGCACGACGTGCTGGACAGCGACGACTACTACCAGTTCGAGGGCGGGTTGACGGCCGCCGTACGTGAGGAGCGCGGCGCGCAGCCGGCGGTCTACCACAACGACCACAGCCGCCCGTTTGCGCCCAAGATCCGCACGCTGGAGGAAGAGGTCGCGCGCATCGTACGCGCCCGCGTGGTCAACCCGAAATGGATCGCCGGCGTCATGCGCCACGGCTACAAGGGCGCCTTCGAGCTGGCGGCGACGGTCGACTACCTGTTCGCCTTTGCCGCGACGGCGCGGTGCGTGCACGACCACCAGTTCGATCTTGTGTTCGACGCCTACATCGCCGACGACGCGGTCCGGTCGTTTGTGCACGAGCACAACCCCGCGGCGCTCAGCGAAATGAGCGCGCGGCTCGTTGAGGCGCAAGACCGCGGGCTCTGGCGCCCGCGCTCGAACAGCGCCCGCGGCACTCTGGAAGGATTGGCAAGCCCATGACCGACGACGCCCGACACGCCGAGAAGAAACGCAAGCAGAAGGCGGCGCGCGACCGCATGCTGGCCGGAAAGACCCGCGAGAAGGGCCTCCTGATCGTCCACACCGGCAAGGGCAAGGGCAAGTCGACGGCCGCGATCGGTTTGGCGGTGCGCGCCATGGGCCACGGCATGAAGGTCGGTGTTGTGCAGTTCGTGAAGGGCGCCTGGGAGTCGGGCGAGCGCGACATCCTGGAGCGCTTCCCGGATTTGTGCGTGCTGAAGGTGATGGGCGAGGGCTTCACCTGGGAGACCCAGGACCGCGCCCGCGACGTCGCCGCAGCGGAGGCGGCGTGGGCCGCGGCAAAGGAAATGGTCGCCGACCCGTCCTTCGACCTCGTCGTGCTCGACGAGCTCAACATCGTGCTGCGCTACGGCTACCTGGACGCCGCGGCCGTCGTCGCCGGCCTGGTGGCGCGGCCCGAGGACCTGCACGTCGTCGTCACCGGCCGCAACGCGCCGGAAGTATTGATCGAGGCGGCCGATCTGGTCACGGAAATGACACTTGTCAGGCATCCGTTCCGCGACGGTATCAAGGCGCAACGCGGCATCGAGTTCTGAGTCGCCCGCGCAAATATTGGGGGATTCTCTCGACTCAGGCTCGTCGCTAGACTGCGCGCGATCCCGATTCGCGCCATTGACAGGAAAACCCGATGAGCCAGCGAATCCTCGCACCCCTTCTGATGCTCCTCCTGTGCGTCGCGACGCCCGCTGCCGCCGTCGAGTCCGAACGGCCGCAGGAACTGATCGACGAGGCCAAGATCGCCGTCGGCGTGTTGCTGCGCGACGAGAACATGGGCAAGCACGTCAAGACCTCCATCCGCAACGCCCGCGCCGTCATCATCGTGCCGTCGCTCGTCAAGGGCGGCTTCATCCTGGGCGGCGGCGGCGGCAGCGGCGTGCTGTTGGCCCGCACCGAGACCGGCTGGTCGGCGCCGACGTTCATCACCATGGGCGAGGCGTCGATCGGCCTGCAGCTCGGCGTCTCGGTCTCGGAGGTGCTGTTCACGGTGATGACCGACAAGGGTCTGACCGCGATGATGGAAGACAAGGTGCGCTTCGGCGCCGACATCGAGGCGGTGGGCGGCCCCGTCGGCGCCTCGCGCGGCGCCGGCAGCACCACCGAGCTGGCGGCCGACATCTTCACCTACGCCGCGGGTCAGGGCCTGTTCGTCGGCGGCGCGTTCGAGAGCGCGTACTTCGAGAAACGCGACGACTGGAACGCGCTGTACTACGGCCGCAAGGTCTCCGCCCAGGACATCGTCGGCGACCCGGCGATCACCAACCCGGGCGCCGACGCCCTGCGCGCCGCGCTCTCGGGCATCTAGCCGATGCCCGCCCCGTGACCGTCGCCGCCATACCGGCGGTGATGCTGCAGGGCACGGGGTCGGACGTCGGCAAGTCGCTGCTGGTCGCGGGCCTGGCCCGCGCCTTCACGCGGCGCGGCCTCGTCGTGCGCCCGTTCAAACCCCAGAACATGTCGAACAACGCCGCGGTCACGACCGACGGCGGCGAGATCGGCCGCGCCCAGGCGCTGCAGGCGCGCGCCGCCGGCACCGCCCCCGTCACCGACATGAACCCGGTGCTCCTAAAGCCGCAGAGCGAGGTCGGCGCCCAGGTCGTCGTGCAGGGCCGCGTGCTGGGCAACGCCCAGGCCCGCGACTACACGGCGATGAAGCCGCAACTGCTGCCGCGCGTGCTGGAGAGCTTCGCGCGCCTCGGCGAGGGTGCCGACCTGCTGCTGGTCGAAGGCGCCGGCAGCCCGGCCGAAGTCAACCTGCGCGACGGCGACATCGCCAACATGGGCTTCGCCGAGGCGGCGGACGTGCCGGTGGTGCTGATCGGCGACATCGCCCGCGGCGGCGTCATCGCGGCGCTGATCGGCACGTACGAGCTGCTGGACGCCGCCGAGCAGGCACGGACGAGGGCTTTCATCGTCAACCGTTTCCGCGGCGATGTCTCGCTGTTCGACGACGGCGTGCGCATCATCGCCGAGCGCACCGGCATGGCGGCGCTGGGCGTCGTGCCCCACTTCGCCGCCGCCGCGCGCCTGCCGGCCGAGGACGCCATGGCGCTGGAACGCCCCGAGGCCAAAGACACCGCCGACGTGCGGGTCGTCGTGCCGCGGTTCAGCCGCATCGCCAACTTCGACGACCTGGACCCGCTCAAGGCCGAGCCCGGCGTCGCCGTCGAGATCGTGCCGCCCGGCGCCCCGCTGCCGGTCGAGGCCGACCTGATCGTGCTGCCGGGCTCGAAGGCGACGCTCGCGGACCTCGCCTTCCTGCGCGAGCAGGGCTGGGACATCGACCTGCGCGCGGCGCTGCGCCGCGGTGCGCGCATCGTCGGGTTGTGCGCCGGCTACCAGATGCTCGGCCGGAAGATCGACGACCCGGCCGGCGTCGAGGGACCGCCGGGCAGCGCCGAAGGGCTTGGGCTGCTGGACGTCGAAACCGTCATCACCGGCGACAAGCGCCTGGTCGAAGCGGCGGGCACGGCAACGGCGAACGGCGCCCGCGTACGCGGCTACGAGATGCACATGGGCCGCACCGCCGGCCCCGACACCGAACGGCCGCTGCTGCGCCTCGACGACGGTGAGGACGACGGCGCGGTGAGCGCCGACGGCCGGGTCGGCGGCTGCTACCTGCACGGCCTGTTCGCCGCCGACGGCTTCCGCCACGCGCTCCTGGCCGAGCTGCGCGGCCGCCCGGTCGCCGGTGTGGCTTACGAGGACGAGATCGAGGCCACGCTGGATGCGCTGGCCGCGCACCTGGAGACGCACCTGGATTTAGGGAAGCTGCTGGAGATCGCGCGAGGGCGGTAGGTCGCGAAGCTTTGTCCGCGGCACGCCCTCGTGTTTCGTCAGGCTCAGCATGAGGGCTTGAGGGTGGGTTGGCCGTACCAAACCCAAGGGCCTCACCCTGAGCTTGTCGAAGGGCGAGGCGCGTGTCACGTGAGGCACGCCCTCGTGCTTCGACGTCGCTCAGCATGAGGGCTTGTGTAGGTTGGCGGCGAACCGCCCCCTACATCCCCAAGCGCAGGATCGCCAGGCCGACGACGACCGCGAGGTTCAGCAGACACGCGACGGCGAAGACGAAGAGCGCGCGGCGGATGTCGACGTGCGTCGCGCGCGCGCTGAACTCCTCGCCCATCCAGGCGTCCTCGACGACCGTGTCGCCGTAGCGCCGCGGGCCGGCCAGCGCGACGCCGATGGCGCCGGCCATGGCCGCCTCCGGCCAGCCGGCGTTGACCGAGCGGTGCTTCGAGCCGTCGCGCGCCATCACCTTCAGCGCCGCGAACGGCCGGCCACCCGGCGCGAACGCGGCACCGAGCGCGATGATCAGACCGGCGAGACGCGCCGGCAGCCAGTTGACCGCGTCGTCGAGGCGCGCCGCCGTGGCGCCGAATGCCGCGTGCCGCGGCGTCCGGTGGCCGATCATGCTGTCGAGCGTGTTGATCGCCTTGTAGGCGACGAGGCCGGGCAGACCGAGCAGCAGGTACCAGAAGCACGGCGCCACGACGCCGTCGGCGAAGTTCTCGGCCAGGCTCTCGATCGCCGCGCGCGCGACGCCGTGCTCGTCGAGGCTCTCCGGGTCGCGGCCGACGATGTGCGCGACGGCCTTCCGCCCGCCGGCCAGTCCTTCTTTCTTCAGCCCCCGGCCGACGGCGCGCACGTGGTCGAACAGGCTGCGCTGGGCCAGCAGCAGCACCACGGCCACGAGCTCGATCGCCCAGCCGTAGGGCACCGACCGCGCCAGCCGTGCGAGACCCCAACCGGCGGTGGCGGCGAGCGCGACGACGATCAGCACCACAACCGCGCCGCGCATGAAGCGCGTCGAGGGCGCGCGGCGCTCGCGGTTCAGGTGGCGGTCGAACCAGGCGACGAGCCCGCCGATCAACGCGACGGGATGCGGCAGAATACGAAACACCGGACCCAGCTCGCCGACAATAGCGTCGAGCACCAGCGCCACGGGCAAAAGCAGAAACGGCAGGGCGTCCGGCTGGATGTCGGCGGGGGAAAATGGCATCTTGCGCCGGAGCATGGGGCGGGGCGGAGTTGCGGTCAATCTGGCCGGCACGCCCGACGGGCACCGACATGAGGAAACGACGATGACCGGCACGACCGGGGTGATGGTGTGCGGCCACGGCAGCCGCGACGCGGCGGCGATCGCGGAGTTCGCCAAGGTCGCGGACGGCCTGCGCGCGCGGCTGCCCGAAACGACCGTCGAGCATGGTTTTCTGGAATTCGCGACGCCGGTGATCCGCGACGGGCTCGACAAGCTGCACGCCGCCGGTGTCACCGAGGTGCTGGCCGTGCCGGGCATGCTGTTCGCCGCCGGCCACGTGAAGAACGACGTGCCGTCGGTCCTGAACACGTATCAGGCGCAGCACCCGGACGTGACTGTGCGCTACGGCCGCGAGTTGGGCATCGACACGAAGTTGGTGCGCGCCGCCGGCGACCGGGTGCGCGAAGCGCTCGCCGCCGCCGAGGCCGCGCACGGCCCCGTGCCGCTCGACGAGACCCTCCTGATGGTCGTCGGCCGCGGCGCCAGCGACCCGGACGCCAACTCCAACGTCGCCAAGGTCTCGCGCCTGTTGTGGGAGGGCTTCGGCTTCGGCTGGGGCGAGACCTGCTACTCCGGCGTCACCTTTCCGCTGGTCGAGCCCGGGCTGGAGCACGCCGCGAAGCTGGGCTACCGACGCATCGTCGTCTTCCCCTACTTCCTGTTCACCGGTGTGTTGGTGCGGCGCATCTACGACGCGAGCGACGCCGTCGCCACGCGCCACCCGGATATCCAGTTCGTCAAGGCGTCCTACCTCAACGACCACCCGCTGGTGATCGACGCCTTCGCGGACCGGATCGCCGAGATCGTCGACGGCACCGGCAACATGAACTGCCAGCTGTGCAAGTACCGCGAGCAGGTGCTGGGGTTCGAAGCCGAGGTCGGGTTGGCTCAGGAGAGCCATCACCACCACGTGGAGGGCATCGGCGCGGGCGACGGGCATCACCACCACCACGGCCACGATCACACCCACGGCCACCACCATCCCTATCCGCACGCCGAGCACCCGCACGGGCCGGCGAGCATGAGGAAGCCCGCGGCCGAGTGACGGCGTTCGACGCCTATCTGATGGTCGACTGGAGCGCGGCGGCGTCGCCCAAGCGCGGCCGCGACAGCATCTGGCTGGGGCTGACGCGGCCGGGCACGCGCCTGCGCCTCGCCAACCCGGCGACGCGCCACGATGCCGTCGCGACCCTCACGCACTGGCTTACGGGAACGCTCGGCAGCGCCCGCGTGCTGGTCGGCTGGGACTTCCCGTTCGGCTATCCCGCGGGCACGGCGCGGGCGCTCGGCGGTTCCACCTGGCGCACGCTATGGGACGCGCTCGCGCAGGCCGTCGACGACCGCGACGACAACGCCAACAACCGCTACACGGTCGCCCGCGACCTGAACCGCCGCCTGACCGGCGAGGCGTTCCCGTTCTGGGGCCACAGCGGCCGCGACGAAGACCGGTTTCTGCGCCGCCGCGGCCGCCGGCCGCACGGCCTCGGCGACCTCGCCGAGCGAAGGCTCATCGAGCGCCGCGTGCGCCGAGCCCAACCGGTGTGGAAGCTGGCCGGCGCCGGCGCCGTCGGCAGCCAGGCGCTGCTGGGCATCCCACGGGTTCGCGCCCTGCGGCACCACACCGCTCTCGCCGCCGACAGCACCATCTGGCCGTTCGAGACCGGCTTACAGGCGCCCACGGTGCGCGTGGTGCACGCCGAGGTCTACCCGTCGCTCGTCGCCCCCCGCACCCTTGCCGGCCGACCGAAGGACGCCGGCCAGGTCGCCGCGATCGGCCGCCACTTCGCGAGCCTCGACGCCGCCTGCCAGCTTGTACCGTGCTTCGCCCTTGACAGCCTGACGCCGGCGGAACGGCGCATTGTCGCGCGCGAAGAGGCGTGGATCCTGGGAGTACACTGAGCGCAATGCGCTTCGACTACATCCGCGATCCGGCCGAAATCGTCGCGCGCTCGTTCGCACAGGTCTCCGACGCCGACGTGGCGCACGTGCCGGAAGACCTGCGCGGCGTCGCCCGGCGCCTGGTGCACGCGCGCGGCGACCCCGCGATCCTCGCCGGCCTGCGCGCCTCGCCCAGCGCCGGCGCCGTCGGCGCGGCGGCGCTGGCCGGCGGGGCGACGGTGCTGACGGACGCGGCGATGGTCGCAGCGGGGATCGCCCGCTCCCGACTGCCGGACTCCCGCGTGCTGTGCACGCTCAACCTCGGCGGCGTCGCGGCGCGCGCGAAGCGCCACGGCATCACGCGCTCGGCCGCCGCCGTCGAACTGTGGCGCCCGTGGCTCGGCGGCGCCGTGGTCGCCATCGGCAACGCGCCGACGGCGCTGTTCCGCCTGCTCGAGGGCCTCATCGACGAGGACTGGCCGCGCCCGGCGCTGATCGTCGGCATGCCGGTCGGATTTGTTGGGGCCAGTGAAGCGAAGGACGCGCTGGCGGGGCACGCGACAGTCCCCTACGTCACTCTGACCGGCGTCGACGGCGGCAGCGCCCTCGCCGCCGCGGCGATCAACGCCCTCGCGGGGGAGCCGGCGTGACGCCCTGGCTGGCGATCGTCGGACTGGGCGAGGACGGGTTGGACGGCCTCAGCCCCGCTGCGCGGGCGCTGGTCGACACGGCCGAGGTGCTGGTCGGTGGCGCGCGGCACCACGCCCTTGTCCCGGACCACGCCGCCGAGCGGCTGGCCTGGCGCGTGCCGCTGAGCGACACCGTCGCCGACATCGAGGCGCGGCGCGGCCAGCGCGTCGTCGTGCTGGCGACCGGCGACCCGATGGCCTACGGCATCGGCGTCACGTTGGGCCGCGCGTTCGCACATGACGAGATGACGGTCCTGCCGGCGCCGGGCGCGTTCAGCCTCGCCGCGGCGCGGCTCGGTTGGCCGCTGATGGAGGTCGCCTGCCTGACCCTGCACGGCCGGCCGCTGGAGCTGTTGAACCTGGACGTGGCGCCGGGCGCGCGCCTCTTGATCTTGAGCGAGAACGGCGCGACGCCGGCGCAGGTCGCCGCCGTGCTGCGCGGCCTTGGGTACGGGCCGAGCGAGATGGTTGTGCTGAGCCACATGGGCGGGCCGGACGAGGCCCGCCGCGACGGCACGGCCGAGACCTGGGACGAGACGCCCGCGCCGGACCTCAACACCATCGCCGTCACCTGCGTCGCCGGGCCGGACGCCCAAATCCGGAGCCGCCTGGCCGGCCTGCCCGACGACGCCTTCGTGCACGACGGGCAGCTGACGAAGCGCGTCGTGCGTGCCGCGACGTTGGCGGCGCTGGCGCCCCAGCCGGGGCAGCGCCTGTGGGACCTGGGCGCCGGCTGCGGCTCGGTCGCCATCGAGTGGCTGCGCGCGGGCCCGAGGATGGCGGCCCAGGCGGTCGAGCGCGCGCCCGGCCGCTGCGCCATGATCGCGACGAACGCCGCGGCGCTGGGCGTGCCGCAGCTCGAGATCGTCACCGGGGACTTGGGCCGGGCCCTCGACGGCCTTGACCCGCCCGACGCGGCGTTCATCGGCGGCGGTATTGCGACCGACGGCTTGATCGAACGCGTGTGGGAACGGCTGCCCGCCGGCGGGCGGCTGGTCGCCAACGTCGTCACGACGGAGGGCGAGGCGCGGGTGCTCGCTGCGCAGGCGACCCTGGGCGGCGACCTCACCCGCATTGCCGTGTCCACCAGCAAGCCGGTCGGCCCTTTTCAAGGCTGGGAGCCGCTGATGCCCGTGACGCAATGGGCGGCGACCAAGAAATGACCGGCACCGCCTACGGTATCGGCGTCGGCCCGGGCGACCCGGAGCTGATGACGCTGAAGGGCCAGCGCCTGCTGCGCGCCGCGCCCGTCGTCGCCTACCCGGCGCCGCTGGAGGGCGACAGCCTGGCGCGCAAGATCGCCGCGCCGCACCTCGTCGGTGGCCAGACCGAGATCGCGATCCGCATGCCGATCGAGGCCGCGCGCTTTCCGGCCCAGAACGTCTACGATGCGGCGGCCGAAGACATCGGCGCGCACCTGGACGCCGGCCGCGACGTGGCGATCCTGTGTGAGGGCGACCCGTTCTTCTACGGCTCGTTCATGTACCTGTTCGCGCGCCTGGCCGAGCGCTGGCCGGTGGAGGTGGTGCCCGGCGTCTCGTCGCTGACCGCCGCCGCGGCCGTGCTGGCGGCGCCGCTGGCGTCGCGCAACGACGTCTTGACCGTGCTGCCGGCGCCGCTCGACGACGCCACGCTGCGCGCGCGCCTGGCAGCGACCGACGCCGCCGCCATCATCAAGCTGGGGAGACATTTCGGCCGCGTGCGCGCGCTGCTCGACGAGTTGGGGCTCCACGACGCGGCCTATGTCGAGCACGCGACGATGGCGAACCAGCGAGTCGTTCCCTTGCATGAGGTCGACGCCGCGGCGGTGCCGTACTTCTCCATGGTGCTGGTGCACCGGCGCGGCCGCGCATGGACGTAGCGGTCGTCGCGCTGACGAAGGCGGGGGCCGCGACCGCCCGGCGCATTGCCGCGGCGCTGCCCGGGGCGCAGGTGCACGGCCTCGACCGCCGCGTCGCCGACGCCGACGTCCCGTTCGCCAACACGGCCGCGCATCTGCGTGCCCTGTTCGAGGCCGGCACGGCCATTGTCGGCGTCTGCGCCGCCGGCATCCTGATCCGCGCGCTGGCGCCGGTGCTGTCCGACAAGCGCGACGAACCGCCGGTGCTGGCGGTCGCCACCGACGGCGCCAGCGTGGTGCCGCTGTTGGGCGGCCACGCCGGCGGCAACCGCCTGGCGGAACAGGTCGCCACGGCACTCGACGCCACCGCGGCGCTTACCACCGGCGGCGAGACGGCGCTGGGGCTCGCCCTCGACGACCCGCCGCCTGGCTGGACCGTCGTCAACCCGGCGGCGGCGAAGATCACGATGGCGGCGCTGCTGGGCGGCGATCCCGTGGCGCTGGAGGTCGAGGCCGGCGACGCCGGCTGGCTGCGCGTGCCGCACCTGGTCTGGCGCCGGCCGGCGCCGCTGACCGTGCGAGTGACCGACCGCGCCGTCACGCCACGCCCGGCCGAACTGCTGCTCAACCCGCCGACCCTGGCGCTGGGCGTCGGCTGTGAACGCGGCGCCGATCCGGCCGAGGTGCACGAGCTGGCGATGGCCGCGCTCGCCGAGCATGACCTCGCTCCCGGGTCGGTCGCGGCGGTGGTCTCCCTAGACCTCAAGGCCGACGAGCCGGCGGTGCACGCGCTGGCCCAGGCGCTGGCCTGCCCCGCGCGCTTCTTCGACGCCGCGACCCTGGAAGCCGAGACGCCGCGGTTGAAGAACCCGTCCGCGGCGGTGTTCAAGGAGGTCGGCTGCCACGGCGTCGCCGAGGGCGCGGCGCTAGCCGCCGCCGGGCCCGACGCCGCCCTGGTCGTGCCGAAGCGGAAGTCCAGACGCGCCACGGTGGCGGTCGCGCGCGCCCGCGCGGTCGCGCCCGACGTCGGCCGGCCGCAGGGCACGCTGGCGGTTGTCGGACTTGGGCCCGGCCGCGCCGCTTCCCGCACGGTGGAGACCGACACGGCGTTGCGGCGCGCCACCGACGTGGTCGGCTACGGGTTGTATCTCGACCTCGCCGGCACGGCCTTGGCGCACGCCGCGCGCCACGCCTTCGCGCTGGGCGAGGAGGAGGCGCGGGTGCGCAAGGCGCTCGACCTCGCCGCCATGGGCCGCGCCGTGGCGCTGGTGACCAGCGGCGACCCCGGCGTCTACGCGATGGCGACGCTGGTCTTCGAGCTCCTGGAGCGCGGGAAGCGCGCGGACTGGCGCCGGGTGGCGGTGTCGGTGCTGCCCGGCGTCAGCGTCATGCAGGCCGCGGCGGCGCGCGCCGGCGCGCCGCTGGGCCACGACTTCTGCGCCATCTCGCTCTCCGACCTCCTGACCCCGTGGGCGGCGATCCGCCGGCGCCTCGAAGCCGCGGCCGCCGGCGACTTCGTCACCGCGCTCTACAACCCGCGCAGCGTCGGCCGCGCCGGGCACCTGGCCAAGGCGCTCAAGATCCTGCGCGCCGAGCGACCAGCCAAGACACCGGTCGTCATCGCCCGCAACCTGGGCCGCGACGGCGAGCACTGCGAGACCGTCCCCCTCGACACCGTCGACCCCGAGACGATTGACATGCTGACGGTGCTGATCGTCGGCGCCAGCACGACCCGGGCGTTCGCGACGCCGAGCGCGCAGTGGACCTACACGCCGCGGGGATATCGGGTACGGCGCAAGAAGAAGTATGTTGCCGATGAATCGACGCGCACATTGAATAAAGAGAAATCGTGACGATCGTGCGCAGTCTGCTATCTGTTCAAACCGAATTTCGACATGAATTGGCTAACACTACGATAATCATTAGATTTGAAGCCAGAAGCTAAAACAAATTGGAATTCGCGTTGACGAGAACAAGGAGGCCACAGCCTATGACAAGCACACGGAAGAAGAAGGCTACACCTCCGCTGCGCTGGGCCGACGAACCTTTCCAGCGGTTCATAGACTATACCGAAGAACAGGAAAAACTGCTCGCCGTTACGATTAAGGGCATTTCAGCCTTTCACGGTATGCCGCGTCTTCTAGAGGCACTTCATAGTCTTCGCGATGAATCAGAAGTGGCTGGACCCGAGGATAAGACGTGGCAAAAAATCAAAGTTGCGCGGGAGCAGGCAGAATTTGCCAAGAAACAAGTAGAAACGAAGTTCTCTGATGTATATGCCAGCGCATCAGTGAATATGTGGACCGCGCTAGAAACCTTAGTATATGACTTGTTTTATGCTTCGCTGAAGAATGATTCGGGACTTATGCAACAAAAACCCTTCTCCGAGGTCAGGGTACAGGTTGGGGATTTCGTTACTCTTTCAGACGATCAGCGGACTGAGGTGATTTGCCGCGAAGTCGAAAAGTTATCTAAAGCAACATATCGGCCTGGCATTGCCAAGTTCGAATCCCTACTCGAGACAATTGGTCTAGATGGAAGAGTAAACAAGAAAACAAGGCGAGATATATTCGAACTTTACCACGTAAGAAATCTCTATGTTCACAAGAGAGGGGTAGTTGATTTCAGATTCCGAGAAAACTGTCCGTGGAAGCGAACTGCTGTAGGAAATGTGCTTCGCATAAACCCCAGAGATTACTGGCGATATGCAAACAGTTCTTATGACTATGTGTTCTTGGTAATAAATCGCACGAGGAGGAAATTCGGGTTCCGTGCCTACAGACACAAGAAAACGTCGTAGGCCCAAGGTGCGCTTCGAGATGCACAACCTATGACCGTCTACTTCATCGGCGCCGGGCCGGGCGCGCCCGATCTGATCACCGTGCGCGGGCAGCGGCTCATTGGGCGCTGTCCGGTGTGCCTTTATGCCGGCAGCCTGGTGCCGTCGGAGGTGATCGCAGGGGCGCCGGCGGGGGCGCGGGTGGTCGATACGGCGCCGCTCACCCTCGACGAAATCGTCGCCGAGATCGACACCGCGCACCGCGCCGGCCACGACGTCGCGCGGGTGCACTCGGGCGACCCGTCGCTTTATGGCGCGACGGCCGAGCAGATGCGGCGGCTCGACGCGCTCGGCATCGGTTACGAGATCGTGCCGGGCGTGCCGGCCTACGCGGCGGCGGCGGCCGCGCTGAAACAGGAGCTGACCCTGCCCGGCGTCAGCCAAACCGTGATCCTGACGCGCACGGCGGTGCGCGCCTCCGCCATGCCCGAGGGCGAGGACCTGGCGACGCTGGCCCAGAGCGGCGCCACACTGGCGATCCACCTGTCGGTCAACAGCCTGGCGCACGTGGTGCGCGAGCTGACCCCCGCCTACGGCGCCGACTGCCCGGTCGTGGTCGCGGTGCGGGTCGGCTGGCCCGACGAGCGCTTCGTGCACGGCTGCCTCGCCGACATCCGCGAGCACGTCAAGGCCGCGGGCGTGACCCGCACCGCGCTGATCCTGGTGGGCCGGGTGCTCGCCGCGCAGGGCGACGACAGCCGGCTCTACGCCGCCGAACACCACCACGTGCTGCGGCCGAAACGTCGCAACTGAGCGCGACTTAACCGGCGCCGGCGCCTTCCAGCATCTGGACGATGCGGCGCGAGCGGCCCTCGCGCGCCCAGTCGAGCACGCTGCGGCCGGTGTAGTCGGCGTGGTTCACGTCGGCGTCGGCGGCGATCAGCACCTCGACGACGCTCTCGTGCCCGCTCTGCACCGCGGTCATCAGCGGCGTGCGCCCGTCGCGGTTCTCCGCGTCGACCGTGGCGCCGCCGGCGATCAGCACCTCGACGACAGCCAGCCGGTCGCGGTCGGCGGCGTAGTACAGCGCGGTGTTGCCCAGCCGGTCCTCCTGATCGATGCGCACGCGGTATTTCAGGATGATCTCGACCGTGTCGACATGGCCCTCGAACGAGGCCCACATCAGCGCCGTGCGCTTGTCGCTGTCGATGACGTTGGCCGACTTGCCGCGCGCCAGCAACTCGCGCGTTTTGCGCGTGTCGCCCTCGTAGGCCGCGGCCAGCAGCGGATCGCTGGCCAGCAGGTCGATCTGCGCCTCGGCGCGCAGCGCCACCAGCGCCAGTGCGGCCACGAGCAGTAACCCAGCAATCCGTGTCATCTGCGGCTCCCGTCCGCCACGTGCGCCGATGGCTCAGTGAGACTCGCGGGCGCGCCCGGGTCAAGTCCGAGCGTGGCGCAGGCCCAGGCGACGGCCCCGGCGACGTCGGCGACGCGCGGGCCCGGCGGCGGCGGCGGCCGGCGCACCACGACGACCGGCAGCCCGAGCGCCCGCGCGGCGTCCAGCTTGGCGGCGGTCGCCGCGCCGCCGCTCGCCTTCGTGACCAGCACGTCGATGCGATGGCGCCGCATCAGCGCCCGCTCGCCTGCCAGTGTGAACGGCCCGCGCGCCGCGATCACGGTCCCGCGTGGCGGCACCTGGCGCGGCCGGTCGACGACGCGCACGACCAGGCGGCAGCCCTTGAGTCGTGCGAACGGCTTGAGCTCCTGGGCGCCGACGGTGACGAAGAGCCGCGCGCCGAGCCGCGCCGCGGTGCGCGCCGCCGTCGCGACGTCCGGCACCTCGTGCCAGCGGTCGCCCGGCCGGCGCCGCCAGGCGGGCCGCGCGAGGACCAGCCGCGGGACGTCGGCGATGGTGCAGGCGGCGACGGCATTGGCCGAGATGCGCGTCGCGAAAGGGTGGGTCGCGTCGATCACCGCGGCAATAGCCTCGGAACGCAGCGTCTCCGCCAGGCCCGCGACGCCGCCGAAGCCCCCGATCCGGACGTCGCCGGACGGGAGCTGCGCGTCGGCGGTGCGCCCGGCGAGCGAGGAGATCACGCGGATGGGCATGTCGGCCAGGACGTCCGCCAGCGCCCGCGCCTCCGCGGTGCCGCCGAGGATCAGCAGCGTCGGCTCAGAAGCCGGCACGGCCAACCGGGTTCCCGCCACGGTCGAAGACCAGCACCTCGACCGCGGTGCCGCCGGCGAGGGCCGCGCGCGTCACCTCCCGCGCCTGGGCCGCGATGCGGTCGCCGAGCGGCAGGCCGCCCGCCAGCGCCAGCACCGCCCCGGCGCTCGCGGATTCGCGCGCCTGCGCGACGATCGCCGCCTCCGCGCCCAGCTCCGCCAAGTCGTCGGCCAGGCGCGCAACGTCGACGGAACTGGATTTGGAGTGCAGGTCCAGGTGTCCTGCGGCGAGCTTCGCCAGCTTCCCGAAGCCGCCGGCGATGGTCAGCCGCGGCACCGGGTGCTTGCGCAGGTACTTGAACAGGCCGCCGGCGAAATCGCCCATGTCGATCAGTGCCGGCTCGGGCAGGTCGTAGACCCGCTGCACCGCCGCCTCCGACGTGCGCCCGGTCGAGGCCGCGAGATGCTCGAGCCCGGCGGCGCGGGCCACGTCGACGCCGCGGTGGATCGAGTGGATCCAAGACGCGCACGAGTAGGGGATGACGACGCCCGTGGTGCCCAGCACGCTCAGGCCGCCGACGATGCCGAGCCGCGGGTTCGCGGTCCGGGTCGCCAGCGCTTCGCCGCCGGGGATCGCGACCGTCACCGTGACGTCGCCCGACCCGCCGTACTCCTGCGCCACCTCCGCGATCGTCGCGGCGATCATCTCGCGCGGTTTGGGGTTGATGGCGGGCTCGCCGACGGCGAGCGGCAGGCCCGGGAGGGTCACCGTGCCGACCCCCTCGCCCGCCGCGAAGCCGACGCCGGAGTCCGCGCCCGGCGTTACGGTCACGCGGATGGTCGCGCCGTGGGTCACGTCCGGGTCGTCGCCGGCGTCCTTGATGACCGCCGCGGTCGCCGAGTCGTTATCCAGCCGTGCCTCCGAAAGATCGAAACTGGCGCGCAGTCCGCGCGGCAGGCGGATCGTCACCGGGTCTGGAAAGGCGCCGGTCAAGAGCGCCTCGTACGCCGCGCGCGCCGCCGCCGTGGCGCAGGCCCCGGTCGTCCAGCCACGGCGCAACTCCCCCGCCGGCCGCCGCCCCGGCGCGTCCTGCCACTTCCCCTCGGCCATGCGCGAAGTGTAGCTTGCCCGCGATGACTCGCGATCTTCCATTCGAGCTGCCGGCGTTCGAGCCCGGCTGGGTCTGGCTCGTTGGCGCCGGGCCCGGCGACCCGGCGCTGCTGACGCTGGCCGGCCTGCATGCGCTCGAGCACGCCGACGTGGTGGTCTACGACGCGCTCGTCGACGAGCGCGTGCTCTCCCTCGCGCGGCCCGAAGCCGAGCGTGTCTTCGCGGGCAAGCGCGGCGGGCGGCCGTCGCCGACGCAGCCTGACATCTCCGCGCGCCTGGTGCGCTTCGCGCGCGCCGGCAAGCGCGTCCTGCGGCTGAAGGGCGGCGATCCGTTCGTCTTCGGGCGCGGCGGCGAGGAGGCGTTGAGCCTGGTGGCGGGAGGCATCCCGTTCCGCGTCGTGCCGGGGGTCACCGCCGGCACCGGGGGGCTGGCCTACGCCGGCATCCCGGCGACCCACCGGGACACCAACTCCGCCGTCACGTTCCTGACCGGCCACGCGGTGGGCGGCGCGGTGCCCGACGGGCTCGACTGGGACGCCATCGCCCGCGGTTCGCCGGTCATCGTCGTCTACATGGGGCTCAAGCACCTGGACGCCATCGCCGCGCGGCTGATCGCCGGCGGCCGCGACGAGGGCGAGCCCGTCGCCATCGTCGCCCACGCGGCCACGGACGCGCAGAGCGTGCTGGAGACGACGCTGGGCCAAGCCGCGGCGGACGCGGCGGCCGCGGAAATTGATCCGCCGACGCTGATCGTGATCGGCGAGGTGGTGCGCCTGCGCGCCGGGCTCGACTGGCTGGGGGCGCTCGGGGGCCGTGTGCTGGAGGCCGACCCGCTGGGCCTCGGCGCCCGCCGGGAGACCGGGTAGTCCCGTGCTCGACTGGTTGAGCGTTACCCTCCTCGGCACGCTGGTCGTCGCGGCGGTGTTCGGCGGCATGGTGTTCTTCGCCGCGGTGTTCACGCCGCTGGTCTTCACCCGGCTGCCGGCGGAGATTGCCGGCGCGTTCATCCGCCAGGTGTTCCCGGTCTACTACCTGGCGATGACCGTCGGCTGCGTCGGGGCGGCGATGCTACTCGCGTTCCCGCTGGTCCAGCCGGTCGAGGTCGCGATCCTCGCCGCCGTCGCCATCGGCTTCATGGCGGCGCGGCGCCTGCTGCTGCCGCGCATCGACGCGCCGCGCGACCGGACGCGCAACGGCGACGCGGCGGCGGAGCGGCGCTTCAACCTGATGCACCGGGCGAGCGTCGTGCTGAACACCGTGCAGCTGTTGGCCGTCGCGATCGTGCTGGTGCGCCTCATCGCCTGACCCCGGGTTTTGCCACGGGGCCTTCGTTCCCATATCCAGGACACACGCCCAACGGTAACGGGAGGGCAGAGTGATGTCGGAAACGGTTCGCGAGGCGGTCGGCGTGTTCGACAGCGCCGAGGACCTGGAGAACGCCCTCGACGGCCTGTTGTCGCACGGCTTCGACCGCGCCGAGCTGAGCCTCCTGGCCAGCGAGCACGCCATCGAGAAGAAGCTGGGCCACCGCTACGCCACGGTCGAGGAGGTCGAGGACGACCCGGAGGTGCCGCGCCGCGCGCTGGTGCGGCGAGCCGAGACGGGCGCCGCCGAGGGCGCGGTGCTGGGCGGCTTCATGTACGTCGGGGCGGTCGCCGCGGCCGGGGCCGTGATCGCGGCGGGTGGCCCGGCCGGCACGGCGATCGTCGCCGCGGTGCTGTCGGGCGGCGCGGGGGCGCTGGTCGGCGGCGGCTTGGCGCGGCTGATCGGCCGGCACCACGCCGACCACCTGCAGGAGCAGTTGGACCACGGCGGCCTGGTGCTGTGGGTGCGCACCCGCGACGAAGCGCACGAGGCGGCGGCCCGCGAGGTGCTGAGCGCCCACAACGCACGCCACGTGCACGTGCATGATGTGCCGGACTGGGCCGGCGACGTCGATTGAGGCCGGGACTGAGCCCGGGGACTGAACCCGGGGCCTGAGACGAGGTCTTGCGGCGCCCGGCGCGAGCGCCTAAGCATCGCGCCATGGCGAAGGGCCTGATCGTCTCAGCACCCGCCTCGGGCAGCGGCAAGACCACGGTGACGCTGGGCCTGCTGCGCGCGCTGACGCGGGCGGGCGCGGTCGTCGCCCCGGCCAAGGCCGGCCCGGACTACATCGACCCCACCTACCACGCCGCGGCCTGCGGCTGGCCGTGCCACAACCTGGACGTCTGGGCCATGCGCCGGGAGACGCTGGCGGCGCTGATCGGTGGCATGGCGACAGGCGCCGACCTGATCCTGTGCGAGGGCGTCATGGGGCTGTTCGACGGCGCCGTGGCCGACGGCCGCGCCGACGTCGGCTCGACGGCCGAACTGGCGGCGGCGACCGGCTGGCCCGTCGTCCTGGTGCTGGACGTCGGCGGCCAGGCGGCGAGCGTCGCCGCGGTGGTGCGCGGCTTCGCCGAGCACCGCCCGGACGTCGTCGTTGCCGGCGTCATCCTCAACCGCGTCGGCGGCGAGGGCCACCGGGCGGCGCTGGCGCTCGCGCTCGAGGAACTGGCCGACCGCGTGCCGCTGTTGGGCATGGTGCCCCGTGACGAGCGGCTGCGCCTGCCCGAACGCCATCTGGGACTGGTCACGGCCGGCGAGCTCGCCGACCTGGAGGCGTTCGTGGACCGCGCCGCGGCGGTGGTCGGCGGCAGCGTCGACGTACAGCGCCTGCTGCCCCTGGCGATATCGACGGCGCTGACCGCCGTCGACGCCGCGCCGCGGCTGGCGCCGCCCGGCCAGCGCATCGCCGTCGCCCGCGACGCCGCCTTCGCCTTCGCCTACGCGGCGGTGCTGGACGGCTGGCGCGCCGCGGGCGCGGAGGTGACGCTGTTCTCGCCGCTGGAAGATGAAGCGCCGGGCGACTCCGACGCGGTCTACCTGCCGGGCGGCTATCCGGAGCTGCACGCCGGCCGCCTGGCCGCCAATGCACGATTCTGTCGGGGTCTGCGCGCCTCGGCCGAGCGCGGCGCCGCGGTCTACGGCGAGTGCGGCGGCTACATGGTGCTGGGCGAGGGCCTGGTCGACCGCGACGGCGCGCGCCACGCGATGACCGGCCTGTTGCCGCTGGAGACCAGCTTCGCCGCGCCCAAGCTGCACCTGGGCTACCGCCAGGTGACGCTGGCCGCCGACCATCCGCTGGGCCCCGCGGGCGCCGCCTTCCGCGGCCACGAGTTCCACTATGCGCGCGCCACGCGCGAGACGGCGGACCCGCTGTTCCACGTCTGCGGCGCCGACGGCCGCGAACGCGGCACCGCCGGCATGGCGCTGGGCCGGGTCGCCGGCTCGTTCATGCACCTGATCGACCGCGCGTCATGAGCCCGCCGTTCTGGCGGACGAAGCGGCTCGACGAGATGAGCCAGGACGAATGGGAATCGCTGTGCGACGGCTGCGGCCAGTGCTGCCTGCACAAGCTGGAGGACGCGGACACCGGCGAGATCGCGCTGACCGACGTGGCCTGCAAGCTGTTGGACCCGGGCACCTGTCGCTGCACCGACTATGCGAACCGCAGGGCCCTGATTCCCGACTGCGTCGAGATCACGCCGGACAACGCCGGCGCGCTCGACTGGATGCCGGCGACCTGCGGCTATCGCCTGCTGGCCGAAGGCAAGGACCTCGCCTGGTGGCACCCGCTGGTCTCGGGCGACCCGGAGACGGTGCACCGGGCCGGCATCTCGGTGCGCGGCCGCGCGGTCTCGGAGGCCCGCGTCGGCGACCTGGAGAACCACGTCCAGGCCTGGCTCAACGAGGGCGCGAAACCGTTCAAGACGCGCGGTTAGCGCGGCGCTGGCCCAGATTGACGAGGGTCAGTCCGGCGAGGATCAGCACCAGCGCCGCCCAGACCCAGGCGCTCAAGCGCTCGTCGAAGGCGACCCAGCCCCAGAAGATGCCGATCAGCGTGACCAGATAGGCGACCTGGCTGAAGTACACCGGGCCGGCGAGGCGCAGGATCGTGAAGAACAGGAAGTACGCGGTGGCCGCGACGCTGAGGTGCAGCAGGATCCACGGGTCGGCCGGCGTCGCCCACAGCCACAACGGGTGGAACGTGCCCGTGGCCAGCGCCAGCGGCAGCACGAACACGGCCGAGCCGAGCAGCATGCCGGCGGCGAAGCCCAGGGAATCGCCCGCCGGTCGCGCCCGGGCGGCATACACGTTGGCGACCGCGAACAGTACCGGCGCCACGAACGAAGCCAGCACGTAAGGCAGCATCGCCGGGTCCGGCAGGCTGCCGCGCGGCACGACCAGCAACAGCGCCCCGGTGAAGCCCAGCGCCAGGCCGCCGGCGCGCAGCCGCGTGAACGGCTCCATGCGAAGCGCCAGCGCGAACAGGTAGGTGAGCAGCGGGATCAGGGTCAGCACGATGGCCATCAGCCCGGCGGGCACGTGCTTCAGGACCCAGAACATGATGATCAGCGGCATGCCCGAGCCGGTCAGGCCGCAGATCGCGTAGTAGCGCAGGTGCGCCGGCGCCAACCCGGGCGGCCGGCGCCACGCGAGAGCGACGGTGAGCAGGATCGCGCCGGCGCCGCCGGTGTGCCAGAAGACGTAACCGACCGGCGGCACGCCGACGCCGGCGACGTATTTGGCGATCGCCGTCGTCGCACCCCAGAAATTGCCCAGCAGCAGCAGGATCGCCAGCGGCAGCAGCGCGACCGTGCGCGCGCCCGCGCTCTCGCCGACCGGGGTCATGCCGGGCCGGGCCGCTACGCGGCGCTATTCCGCCGGCGCGGCGGCGGTTGCCGGCTGCGGACGGTTGACCAGCGCGACGCCGACGAACATCAGCGCCACCGCCAGCCACAGCCAGGCGCTGTGGCGCTCGCCGAAGAACAGCATGCCCCAGCCGATGCCGGTCAGCGTGATGATGTAGGCGACCTGGCTGACATAGACCGGGCCGCCGCGCTTCAGGAGCGTGAAGAACAGGATGAAGGCCATCGCCGCGAGCAGCGCGTGGCTGCCGATCAACACGTTGGCGAGGTTGGCCTCACGCCAGATCGGGTGGAACGTGCCGGTCGCCAGCGTCAGCACCATGAAGCCGGTGCCGGCCGCCAGCAGCATGCCGGCGGCGAGCGAGACGGCGTGCGCGTCGCGCGGCCGGTGACGCTCGCCATAGACGTTGGCGGCGGCGAAGAAAATCGGCGTCAGCATGCCCAACAGCACATACGGCACCATGCCCGGATCGGGCAGGCCGCCCTTCGGCACAACCAGCAGCAGCGCCGCGAAGAGGCCGAGCGCGATGCCCGCGGCGCGCAGCCAGACGAAGCGCTCCATGCGCATCACCAGGACCATCAGGTAGGTGACCAGCGGCGCCAGCGTCAGGATCAGCGCCATGACGCCGGCCGGGATCTCGCGCACGACGGTGTAGAAGACCGTCATCGGCACCAACAGGCCCAACAGGCCCATCATCGCGAAGTAGCGCAGGTGCACGGATGTCCAGCCCAGGCGGATGCCGGCGACGCGGCAGGCCAGCAGCAGCAGCACGCCGGCGCCGGTGCTCTGCCAGAAGCCGTAGCCCAGCGGCGGCACGCCGGCGCCGCCGACGGCCTTGGCGATCACCGCCGCCAACCCCCACAGGTTGCCGAGGAAGAGAAGCATGGCGAGCGGCAGCGCCAGCGCGAGCACGCCCGCGCTCGAGGATGGTGTCTCTCGTGCCATGAGCCGTGCAACTTACGGTGCGCAGCCGACGCCGACCAGCCCCGTTCGCTCAGGGCTGCCATGCGGGGGACCTGCCTCCGTGCCCTACAGTTCTTCCGTATCCAGCGCGTAGCCGGCGGAGCGCACGGTGCGGATCAAGTCGGCGTCGCCGTTGCCGTTCATCGCCTTGCGCAGGCGGCGGACGTGCACGTCGACGGTGCGCGGCTCGATGTAGACGTCGCGACCCCACACCGCGTCCAGCAGCTGCTCGCGGCTGAAGACGTGGCCGGGGTGCTCCAACAGGTGGCGCAGCAGGCGGAACTCCGTCGGCCCCAGGTGCACCGGGCGGTCGCCGCGGCTGACGCGGTGCGCCGCCAGGTCCATGACGACGTCGCCGTAGGTCAGCGCCTCCTCCGCCAGCGCCGGCCGCGACCGGCGCAGGACGGCGCGCACGCGGGCGACCAGTTCGCTGGGCGAGAACGGCTTGGTGACGTAGTCGTCGGCGCCGACGTCGAGCCCGCGCACCCGGTCGCTCTCCTCGCCACGCGCGGTCAGCATGATGATCGGCAAGCTGCGCGTTTCGGGATCGCGGCGCAGGCGGCGGCAGACTTCGATGCCGGAGACGAAGGGCAGCATCCAGTCCAGGATGACGACGTCGGGGCGCCCTTCGGCGAGCGCCAGCATCGCCTCCTCGCCGTCGCCGGCGCTCGCGGTGCGAAAGCCCTCTCGCTCCAGGTTGTACTTCAGGAGCTCGACGAGAGCGGGCTCGTCCTCGACGATCAGGATGTTGGGTTGCATCTTGGGCGCCGGCCTCAGTTGTCTTCGGCGTCGCGGTCGTCGGACGCGGGCGCGATCACGGTGAAGCTCGCCTCGTCGCTCTTCGGCCGCTCGAGGTCGATCAGCTTGCCCTCCTCGCGGAATGACACGGTCTCGGCGATGTTGGTCGCCAGGTCGCCGATGCGCTCGATGTTCTTGGCGATGAACAAGAGATGCGTGCACGGCGTGATGTTGCGCGGGTCCTCCATCATGTAGGTCAGCAATTCGCGGAACAAGCTGTCGTAGATCTCGTCGACCTCGGCGTCGCGGGCCCAGACCTCGCGCGCCTTCGTGGCATCGGCGGCGGCGTAGGCGTCCAGCACGTCCTTGACCATCTGCTGCACCACCCGACCCATACGCGGCACGATGAAGACCGGGCGCATCGGCGGCGCCTGGTTGACCGCGATGGTGCGCTTGGCGACGTTCTTCGAGTAGTCGCCGATGCGCTCGAGGTCCGGTGCGATGCGCAACGCGGCGACGATGTGGCGCAGGTCCCCGGCCATCGGCTGGCGCAGCGCCAGCATGCGCACGGTGAAGTCGATGACCTCGTGCTCCAACAGGTCGATCTGCTTGTCGTGCTCGACGACCTCGCCGGCCAGGGCGCTGTCGCGCCGCGCAACCGCCTGGATGCACTGCTCGATCTGGCTCTCGGCGAGGCCGCCCATGCGGCCGATCAGCGTCGACAGCCGCGTCAGCTCCTCGTCGTAGGCCTTGACCGTGTGTTCCAAAACCATGGCCGGAAATCTCCCGTGGGCGTGCGCGCTCGGCCTCAGCCGAAGCGGCCCGTGATGTAGTCCTGCGTACGCTTTTCGCGGGGCGTGGTGAAGATCTGCTCGGTGTCGCCTTGCTCGACCAGGTCGCCCAGGTGGAAGAACGCGGTGCGCTGGCTGACGCGCGCCGCCTGCTGCATCGAGTGGGTGACGATGACGATGGTGAAGTTCTCGCGCAGCTCGTCGATCAGCTCCTCGATGCGCGCCGTGGCGATGGGGTCCAGCGCCGAGCACGGCTCGTCCATCAGGATGACCTCGGGATTGACCGCGATGGCGCGGGCGATGCACAGGCGCTGCTGCTGGCCGCCGGACAACCCCGTGCCCGGCTCCAGCAGCCGGTCCGACACCTCGTTCCACAGCCCGGCCTTCTCCAGGCTCTCGCGCACCACGTCGTCGGTGTCGCTCTTGGTCGAGACCATGCCGTGGATGCGCGGGCCGTAGGCGACGTTGTCGAAGATCGACTTCGGGAACGGGTTGGGCTTCTGGAACACCATGCCGACGCGGGCGCGCAGCAGCACGGGATCGATGTCGCGACCGTAGATGTCGGCGCCGTCGAGCAGGATGCGGCCCTCGACGCGGCAGCCCTCGATGGTGTCGTTCATGCGGTTGAGACAGCGCAGGAAGGTCGACTTGCCGCAGCCCGACGGGCCGATCAGCGCCGTCACCTCGCGGTCGCGCACGTCGATCGAGACGTCGTGCAGCGCCGGCTTGTCGCCGTAGTGCACGCTGACGCCCGTGACACCGATCTTGACCTGTTTCGTCGCCGCCGCCGGCGCCGCGGTGACCTCAGGTTCCAGGGTCATTACCCGTTCGCTCAAGCTCATGCCTACCACCGTCTCTCGAAGCGTCTGCGCAGGAGGATCGCCGCCAGGTTCATGACGATCATGAACGCCAGCAGCACGAGGATCGCGGCCGAGGTGCGCTCGACGAAGCCGCGTTCGGGCGCATCGGCCCACAAATAGATCTGCACCGGCAGGACCGTCGCCGCGTCGGTCAGGCCGCGCGGCACGTCGACGATGAAGGCGACCATGCCGATCATCAGCAGCGGCGCCGACTCGCCCAGCGCCCGCGCCATGCCGATGATCGTGCCGGTAAGCACGCCGGGCATGGCCAGCGGCAGCACGTGGTGCGTGACGACCTGCAGCGGCGAGGCGCCGACGCCCAGCGCCGCCTCGCGAATCGACGGCGGCACCGCCTTCAGCGCCGCGCGGCCGGCGATGATGATCGTCGGCAGGGTCATCAGCGCCAGCACCATGCCGCCGACCAGCGGCGCCGAGCGCGGCAGGCCGAAGAAGTTGAGGAATACGGCGAGGCCCAGGAGGCCGAAGACGATCGAGGGCACGGCGGCCAGGTTGTTGATGTTGACCTCGATAACGTCGGTCCAGCGGTTCTTCGGCGCGAACTCCTCGAGGTAGACCGCTGCCATGACGCCGACCGGGAACGACAGCAGCAGGGTCACGACCAGGGTCAGGAACGAGCCGACGACGGCGCCGCGGATGCCGGCCAGCTCCGGCTCGCGGCTGTCGGCGGAGGTGAAGAACGTCGTGTTGAAGCGGCGCTGCACCTGGTCCCCGGCGACCAGCGCGTCGTACCAGGCGAGCTGGTTGTCCTTCACCCGCCGGTCGGCCTCCGGCACGTCGCGCGGGATCTGGCCCTTGTTCAGGCTGTCGATGTCGGCGCCCGCGGTCAGCCAGACGCGCCGGGTCGTGCCGATCAGCGCCGGATCGGCCAGCACCCGGTCGCGCAGCTCGAAGTCGACGCCCGAGCTCAACAGCTTGTAGAGGGCGCGCTTGGCGCGCCGGCCGGAGACGTCGGTGAACTGTGTCAAGAGGGCGTTGCGGGCCAGCTTGGTGAAGTTGGCCTGGCGCCAGACGGCGGGGTCGCCGGTGCCGTCGGGGTCGATCTCGGCCGCATCAAAGGTGACGTCGAGCGCGATGCGGGTCTGCAGGAAGGCGCTGTGACCGCTGATGACGATGGTGGTCAGCAGCAACGCCAGCATGGCGATCGCCGCGCAGATCGCGGCCAGCCCGTAGAGGCGGAAGCGGCGCTCGGCGGCATAGCGCCGCTTGAGGCGCGCCTGCGAGAGGTCGGGCCGGCGGGCCGCGGCGGGGTTCTGGACCGCGTCAGTCATATTGCTCGCGGTACTTCCGCACGACGGTCAGCGCGACGATGTTGAGCATCAGCGTGACGACGAACAGCAGCAGGCCCAGCGCGAACGCGGCCAAGGTCTTGGCGCTGTCGAACTCCTGATCGCCGACCAGCAGCGTGACGATCTGCACTGTGACGGTGGTCACCGCCTCCAGCGGGTTGGCGGTCAGCCTTGCCGCCAGCCCTGCGGCCATGACCACGATCATGGTCTCGCCGATGGCGCGACTGACGGCCAGGAGGATGCTGCCGATGATGCCGTGCAGCGCCGCCGGCACGACGACCTGGCGGATCGTCTCGGACTTCGTGGCCCCCAGGGCGTAGGCGCCGTCGCGCAGCGACTGGGGCACCGCGTTGATGACATCGTCGGAGAGCGAGGAGACGAACGGGATGATCATGATGCCCATGACGAAGCCGGCGGCGAGCGCGCTCTCCGAGGCGACGTCGAGGCCCAGCGACACCCCCGCCTCGCGCACGATGGGCGCGATGGTCAGCGCGGCGAAGAAGCCGTAGACGACGGTGGGGATGCCGGCGAGGATCTCCAGGATCGGCTTGGCCCAGGTGCGGAAGCGCGGCGTCGCGTACTCCGCTATGTAGATCGCCGACATCAGCCCGATCGGCACCGCGACGGCCATGGCGATGACCGTGATCATCATCGTGCCGGCGAGCACCGGGACCGCGCCGAAAGCGCCCGAGGCGCCGACCTGGTCGTCGCGCAGGGCCGTCTGCGGGCTCCAGTCGAGGCCGAACAGGAACTCGACGGGCGAGACCTTGCCGAAGAAGCGGATCGTCTCGAACAACAGCGACAGCACGATGCCGATGGTCGTCAGGATGGCGATCGTCGAGGCGACGATCAGCAGCACCGAGACGATGCGCTCGACGGCGTTGCGCGCGCGCATGTCGGGCGCCACGGCGCGCCGGCCCAGCGCCAGGCCGCCGAGCGCGAGCGATATCGCGGCGACCGCCATCGCCGCCGAGCCGATGGTCTGCAGCCGGTTGTAGCGGTCGGCGGCCGCCTGCAGGGCGGCGTCGACTTCGCGGCTGACGATGTTGCCGGTGGCGAGATTGCGGATGTCGTTGAGCAGCAGACCCAGTTGTGCCTCGCCGACGGCGCGCTGGCTCTCCGGCAGCGCGTCGAGCACCAGCCCCTCGACGACGACCGGCTCGGCGATCAGCCAAACACCGGCCAGCAGGACCGCCGGGATGGCGCAGACCAGCGCGACATAGGTGCCGTGATAGCTGGGCAGGGAGTGCAGCGCGCGGGCGTCGCCGCCGACGCTGCCGAGCGCGCGCCGCCGACCGACCCGATAGCCGATGCCGGCGAGCACCAGCAGCACGGCGGCGAGGATCAGGGTCTGCATCGCGTCACGTCCATCCCCTCGGCCGCGCAAGCGGCCGGCCGGCGGCGCCCGTGAGCGCCGCCGGCCAAATCACCGCCTACATGCTGAGCGGCGCCAGGCCCCGCGCCTGGCTCTGCATCGCCGCGCGATCGTCATCGGGCAGCGGGATCAGGCCCTTGTCGACGAGGTAGCCGTCCTCGCTCCAGGCCTTGTCGCTGGTGAACTCGACGACGTACTCCTCAATGCCGGGAATGACGCCGACGTGCTGCTGCTTGACGTAGAAATACAGCGAGCGCGACACCGGATAGTCGCCGGCGGCAATGTTCTCGAACTCGGGGTCGACGCCGTCGATCGTCGTGCCCTGCATCTTGTCGGCGTTCTGGTCGAGGAAGCTGAAGCCGAAGATGCCGAACGCGTTCGGGTTGGCCTCCAGCTTCTGCACGATCAGGTTGTCGTTCTCGCCGGCCTCGACGAAGGCGCCGTCCTCGCGAATGACGTGGCAGGCCTTCTTGGCGAGGCCCAGTTCCTTGGCGCCGGCGACCTTCTTGCAGCCGCCCTCCATGGCGATCTCGACAAAGGCGTCGCGCGTGCCGCTGGTCGGCGGCGGGCCCAGCACCTCGATCTTGGCGTTCGGCAGCGACGGGTCGATGTCGCTCCACATCCGGTACGGGTTGGCGACCAGCTTGCCGTCGACCGGCACCTCCATGGCAAGCGCCAGGAAGACCTGCTCGAGGGTCATCTCGGCCTTCGCGGCCTTCTTGGAGTTGGCCAGCACGATGCCGTCGTAGCCGATCTTGACCTCGGTGACGCCGACGCCGTTCTTCGTGCAGGTCTCGAACTCGGAGCTCTTGATGCGGCGCGAGGAATTGGTCACGTCCGGGTGCTCGACGCCGACGCCGGCGCAGAACAGCTTCATGCCGCCACCGGAGCCAGTGCTCTCGACGACCGGGGTCTTGAAGTCAGTCGACTTGCCGAATTGCTCGGCGACCGCCGTCGAAAACGGAAACACGGTCGACGAGCCGACGACGCGGATCTGGTCGCGCGCCTCGGCGGCGCCGATCACGGCCACGGTGGCGGCCGCCGCGAGGAACAGGGTTCTTTTCATCACAGCCGGTGACTCCTGCAGGTGCGTTATCGTCCCGCCGCCGGCATCCCGCGATCAGGTGGAGCGACAGCGGCGGCGCCAAGCTAGGGCGCCGGCCTTATGCTTATATGACAATGACATGACAGTTTGATGACAGGCCGATCCGCAACGCGGCTCAGGCTGCGGCGTGGCGCCTAGGTTTCGTCGACCGGCAGGTGGACGGCGAACGTGGTGCCCTCGCCCGGCGTGCTGTCGGCGCGCAGGCGGCCGCGGTGCCGGCTGACGATGTGCTTGACGATGGCGAGGCCCAGGCCCGTGCCGCCCAGCTCGCGGCTGCGCGCGGTGTCGACGCGGTAGAAGCGCTCGGTCAGGCGCGGCAGGTGCTCGCGCGGGATGCCCTCGCCGGCGTTGGCGACCGTGGCGACGATGCGGTGCGGTGCCGCCGGGTCCGGCGCCACGGCGATGCGGATCGGCGTGCCGGCGCGACCGTACTTGATGGCGTTGTCGATCAGGTTCTGGAACAGCTGGGTCAGCTGGTCGGGGTCGCCGCGCACCGGCGGCAGGTCGGGCGCCACCGCGACCTCGATCGTCATGTCCTTGCGGCTGGCCTCCAGCGTCAACAGGTCGGCGGTCTGGCGCACCACGTCGGCGAGGTCGATGCGCTCGCGCGGCGGCGTGTGCTCCTCCAGCTCGATGCGCGACAGCGACAAGAGGTCGTCGACCAGGCGCGCCATGCGCCCGGCCTGCGTCTGCATCAACGCCAGGAAGCGCGTCCGCGCCGGCGGATCGTCGCGCGCGGGGCCCAGCAGCATCTCGATGAAGCCGACGAGGGTGCTCAGCGGCATGCGCAGTTCGTGGCTGACATTGGCGATGAAGTCGGCGTGCAACCGCTCGGTGCGGTGCGCCGCCGTGGAGTCGCGCAGCACCAGGACGGCGCGGACCTCGCCCTCGCCCGGGCCGACGACGCCGTCGACCCAGGCCTCGAAGCGGCGTTCGATCTGCCCGGCCATGGCGAAGGTCACTGTGCGCGCGCCGCCGCCATGGGCCGCCTCGGCGACCGCCTCCAGCACTTCCGGTTGGCGCAGCACGGTCGCGAGCTGGCGTCCCTGAGGGCCGCCGTCGCCCGACCCCAAAAGGTCCTCCGCCGCTTTGTTGGCGAAACGGATGCGGTCCTGGTGGTCGATGCGCAACAGCGGGTCCGGCAGCGCGTCGAGCATACGCTCGGCGGCCTCCAGGCGCTCGCCGACGCTCGCCTGGTCGGCCAGCCGGGTGCGCTCGAAGCGGCGCAGCGCGGCATTCAGCTCGCCCAGCGGGCCGCCGTCGCCGGCGTCGTCGCTGAGTCGCGCCGGCTCGCCGCCGGCCAGGCGCCCGACGCTGCGGGTCAGCCCGGCGATGCGGCCCAGCGGCCGGCGCAGCACCAGCGCGGCTCCCGCCGGCGCGGCCAGGGCCAGCACCGCCGCCGCGCCCGGCGTCACGCCGCCAAAGGCCAGCAGCACCAGCAGCACGGTCCAGACCGGCACGCTGACCAGCGCCGCGGCGGCGATCAGCCGGCCGGTCGAAGGCGTCTCGGGCATCGTCTCGTTCGCGCTGTGGAGACCTGAGGCGGGCGTAGGCGGACGGGCGCGGGCCGTCATGCGTGTCGGCTTCAGACCGCCGCGTCCTCCGCCTCGACGCGGATCGCCTCATGCGCGGCCAGGGCCGCGGCGTTGACCACGTCGTTGACGGTCGAGCGCATCTGCACGATCTCGCACGGCTTGGCGAGGCCCATGAGGATCGGGCCGATGGTCGTGCCGGCGCCCGACTGCTGCAACAGGCGCGAGACGATGTGCGCCGAGTGCAGCCCCGGCATCACCAGCACGTTGGCCGAGCCCGAGAGCCGGGCGAACGGGTAGAAGCGCTCGCGCAGGTCCGGGTCCAGCGCCATGTCGGCGGTCATCTCGCCGTCGTACTCGAAGTCGATGTCGTCGCGCGCGTCCATGATCTCGACGGCCCGGCGCAGGCGCGCGTTGCGCTCGCGCGTCGGGTTGCCGAAGTTGGAGAAGCTGAGGAACGCGACACGCGGCTCGTGGCCCATCTGGCGCGCCTTGGCGGCGCTCTGCACGGCGATGTCGGCCAGTTCGTCCGGCGTCGGCTGCTCGTTCAGGTTGGTGTCGGCGATGAACAGCGTGCGGCCGCGCAGGATGACGATGGTCAGGCCGAAGATCTGGTGGCCGGGCTCGTTGTCGATCACCCGCGTGATGTCGCGGTAGACCGTGTACCAGCCCCGCGTCAGGCCCGAGACCATGGCGTCGGCATGCCCGCACGCGACCATGCAGGCGGCGAAGACGTTGCGGTTCTGGTTGACCATGCGCTGGCAGTCGCGCAGCAGCGAGCCGGAGCGGCGCAGCCGCCGGTAGACGTAGTCGGTGTACTCCTGGCGGTGCTCGGTCAGCGCCGCGTTGTGGATCTCCAGCCCGTCGAAGCCGTGCAGGCCGCTCTCGCGGAAGCGCTGCTCGACCTGGTGCTCGCGGCCGATCAGCACGGCAGTGCCCAGACCCAGGTTCTTGAACGCCAGCGCCGCGCGGATCGCCTTCTCGTCCTCGCCCTCGGCGAAGATCACGCGGCGCGGCGAGTGGCGCACGGCGCCGTAGATCGCCTGGATGTTCGACGCCGTCGGGTCCAGGCGCTGCTTCAGTTCGTCGGTGTAGACCGCCATGTCGGCGATCGGTTTGCGCGCCACGCCGGAGTCCATCGCCGCCTTGGCGACGGCCGGCGGCACGTATTCGATCAGCCGCGAGTCGAACGGCACCGGGATGATATAGTCGGGGCCATACTGCAGGCGCTTGCCGGCATAGGCCGCGCCGACTTCGTCGGGCACGTCCTCGCGCGCCAGCGCCGCCAGCGCCTCGGCGGCGGCGATCTTCATGTCCTCGTTGATGGTGCGTGCGCGCACGTCCAAGGCACCCCGGAAGATGTAGGGGAAGCCCAGCACGTTGTTGACCTGGTTCGCGTAGTCCGAGCGGCCGGTCGCCGTGATCGCGTCGTCGCGGACCTCCGAGACCTGTTCGGGGCGGATCTCCGGATCCGGGTTCGCCATGGCGAACAGGATCGGCTTCGAGGCCATGGACTTGACCATGTCGCCGTCGACCGCGTCCTTGACCGAGAGGCCGAGGAACACGTCGGCGCCCTCAAGCGCCTCGGCGAGCGTGCGCGCCGTGGTGTCGACCGCGTGCGCCGACTTCCACTGGTTCATGCCGGCCTCGCGGCCCTGGTAGATCACCCCGCGGCTGTCGCACAGCACCGCCTGGTCGTGCGGCAGGCCCATGGACTTGATCAGTTCCAGGCAGGCGACCGCCGCCGCGCCGGCGCCGTTCACCACCACCTTGCAGTCGCGCAGCTCGCGCCCCGTCAGGTCCAGCGCGTTGATCAGCCCGGCGGCGGAGACGATGGCCGTGCCGTGCTGATCGTCGTGGAACACCGGGATATCCATCACCTCGCGCAGGCGCTGCTCGATGATGAAGCACTCCGGCGCCTTGATGTCCTCCAGGTTGATGCCGCCCCAGGTGCCGCCCAGGAAGCGCACGCAGTTGACGAACTCGTCGACGTCCTCGGTCGCGACCTCGAGGTCGATGCCGTCGATGTCGGCGAACTTCTTGAACAGCACCGACTTGCCTTCCATCACCGGCTTGGAGGCGAGCGCGCCGATGTTGCCGAGGCCCAAGACCGCGGTGCCGTTCGAGATCACCGCCACCAGGTTGCCCTTGGCCGTGTAGTCGTAGACGGCGTCGGCCTGGTCGTGGATGCGCAGGCAGGGTGCCGCGACGCCCGGCGAGTAGGCCAGGCTCAAGTCGCGCTGGGTGGTCAGCGCCTTGGTCGCCGTGACCTCGATCTTGCCCGGCCGGCCGGTCGCGTGCATGTGCAGCGCGTCGGCCTCCAGCGCCGAATGCTGGGCGGCGGCCTCGGCCTCCGGTGACGCGGTCTTGGAGGTGTCGTCGGGCATGGGGTCCTCCCCCAGGGGGTACGCTATGGGCGCGGCGCCGCCATTGCGGCGCGGCCGGTCTTGCCTCCGCGGGAGCGTGACGGCCCGCCGGGGCGGCGTCAAGCGGCGGCGGGCCTCAGGTCCGGGGGCGGCGCGGGCGCGCGGCGCCATGGCCGGGCGGCGAGTCCTCCGACCAGAAGAACATCACCGCGAACACCATGTCGGTCGCGGTGCCGTGCTGCGACAGCGGCGCCACCAGCGCCTCGCCGATCAGCCACGACTTGCGCGGGTCGACGACGCGGGCGACGGCGCGGATCGGGGCGTCGCGCTGGAGCGCCGCGTCGAGCGCCCGGCGCGTGCGCGCCAGCGCCTCCGGCGGCAGCACCTCGTCGACGTCCCGCCAGGTGTGTTCGCCGTAGTAGGCGGCGATCGACGTGCCCATCAGGCGGTAGACGTAGCGGTCGGGTCCGTCCCCGTCCGCCGGCACCACGTCGAACAGGATCACGTTGGGCAGGAACGCCAGCATCCCCGCCGGATCCAGGTCGGTCCGCCGTGGCACGCGGCCCTTCGCCTTCGACCGGTAGTAGGCGAGCGCCTCCCCGAGCAGCGGATGGACGAAAGCCAGATCGGTATCGATGACCAGACCGCCCCCGTCGCCCGCCATGCGTGTCTCCCGCGTGCCCAAGAGTCGCGCGCGGCAAAGGCGGCGCGCTCACGACGACAGTCTAGTATAGGTGGTGGCCAACGCAAGCCCCCGCGAGACGGGAGAGGGGCGCGCGATTGACAGCGGACGCCGCTCGCCCAGATTCGCAGCAGCGCGGGCGCGGCAGCGGAGGGTGGCATGGCCGACGGCAGTGGCAAGGACATCGGGGCAACCCCGGTCATCGGCTTCGTGGACAACGGCCCGATCAAGGTCAGCGGCCTCGCCGATTTCTACAATTCCCGCGGCGAGCGCATCGCGACCAAGGCGAGCATGATCCTGTGCCGCTGCGGCGCCTCGAAGAACAAACCGTTCTGCGACGGCACCCACGTCGCCATCGGCTTCGACGACGCCAAGTCGGACGAGCGCGTGCCGGACCGGCTGGACACCTACGAAGGCCAGGAGGTCACGGTCCTGGACAACCGCGGCACCTGCTCGCACGCCGGCTTCTGCTCGGGCGGCCTGCCGGCGGTGTGGCGCTCGGCGTTGGAGCCCTGGATCGACCCGGACGGCGCCGACAGGGACGCGATCGTCGAGACCGTGCGCAAGTGTCCGTCGGGCGCCCTGAGCTACGTCGAAGGCGGCGAGCCCCAGACCGCCTACCACGACCGTCCGGAGATACACGTCGCCCGCGACGGCCCCTACCAGGTGCGCGGCGGCATTCCGCTGGAGGGTGCGGACTGCGGCGACGGCGCCAGCCGCGAGCACTTCGCGCTGTGCCGCTGCGGCCACTCGCGCAACAAGCCGTTCTGCGACGGCAGCCACTGGTACGCCGGCTTCATGGACGACGAGGCGCTGACCATCGCCCGCGCCAACCGCGGCGAGGAGGACGGCGAGACGGCCTGGGCCGCGGTCGGATCGGCCGACGACTTCGCGGTTGGCAGGGTCACCGCGCTCAGCGTCGGCGAAAAACAGGTGGCGCTGGTCCGCACCGCGGACGGCTGGCACGCGCTCGACGGCCGCTGCCCGCACCAGGGCGGCCCCTGGGCGAAGGCCAGCTCTGCGACGGCGCGCTGCGCTGTCCTTGGCACGGCTACGACTTCGACCTCAAGACCGGCAAGGGCGTCGGCAACGAGGACCGGGTCGAGCGCCTGGAGGTGCGCGAGCGCGACGGCACGGTCGAGATCGCGCTGCCACAGCCCAAACGCTCCGACTGGACGGTCAGTCACGTCATCGCCGAGACCCCGGTCGCGTGGGGCGTCGACACCGTGTTCGGCATGGTCGGGCACTCCAACCTGGGCATGGCCGAGGCGCTGCGTATCCAGGAGGAGCGCGGCCGGGTGCGCTATTTCGGCGTCCGGCACGAGGGCGCCGCCGCCTTCGCCTGCTCCGGCTACGCCAAGGTGACGGGACGGCCGGCGGCGTGCCTCGCCATCGCCGGCCCCGGTGCCACGAACCTGCTGACCGGGCTGTGGGACGCCAAGGTCGACCGCGCGCCGGTGATTGCTCTGACCGGCCAGGTGCAGACCCAGGTCATGGGCCCAGGCGCCTTCCAGGACATCGACCTCGCCTCCGCCTTCGAGGCGGTGACGCGCTTCAGCCAGGCCGTGCTGCCGGGCAGCAACCCCGCGGAGCTGACCTCGCTGGCGGTCAAGAACGCGCTCGTCGAGCGCGACGTCAGCCACCTGATCCTGCCCGACGAGGTGCAGGTGCTGGACGCCGGCACCGCCGGCCCCGGCCGCCGCGACGGCCGCGTCGCGGCGACCGCGATCACGCCGCCGCAGGCCGCGCTCGACCTCGCCCTCTACCGCATCGCCCGGGCCAAGCGGCCGCTGATCGTCGTCGGCTACGGCGCCCGCGACGGCATGCCGGAGGTGATCAAGCTGGCCGAGGCGCTGGGCACGCCGGTGATCACGACGTTCAAGGCCAAGGGCCAGATCGGCGACAACCACCCGCTGGGCGGCGGCGTGCTGGGCCGCAGCGGCACGCCGGTGGCGAGCTGGTTCATGAACGAATCCGACCTGTTGATCGTGTTCGGCGCCTCGTTCTCGCACCACACCGGCATCGACGCGCGCAAGCCGACGATCCAGGTCGACTTCGACCGCATGGCGCTGGGCAAGTTCCACGCCGTCGATGAGGCCGTGTGGGGCGACATCGGCGTCACCGCGGCGCTGCTGCGCGACCGCCTGCCGGCGGCGCGCGCGGCCATCGACCAGCGTGCCGAACTGGCCGAGCGCTGGGCCGCCTGGCGCGCCGAGAAGACGGCGCGCGCCGCCCGCGACAACGGCCAGGGCGTCAACTCAGCGATCCTGTTCGAGCGCCTGGCCGTGGCCGTGCCGGGCGACGCCATCCTCAGCGTCGACGTCGGCAACAACACCTACTCCTTCGGCCGCTATGTCGAGTGCGACCGCCAGTCGGTGCTGATGTCGGGCTACCTGGGCTCCATCGGCTTCGGCTTTCCGGCGGGCCTCGGCGCCTGGGCCGCCGGCACCGGCCGCAAGGTCGTCTCGATCAGCGGCGACGGCGGCTTCGGCCAGTACATGGGCGAGTTCACCACCGCGGTGAAGTACGGCATGGACGTGGTGCACGTGCTGCTCAACAACGGCGAACTGGGCAAGATCTCCAAGGAGCAGCGCGACGGCGAGTGGCGCGTCTGGCAGACCGGCCTCGTCAACCCCGGCTTCGCCGACTACGCCGAGCTGTGCGGCGGTTTCGGCATCCGGGTCGACGACGCCGCGGCGCTCGACGAGGCGTTCGCCGCCGCGCTGGCCGCCGACGGCCCGGCGCTCGTCGAGGTGATGACCGATCCGCTGCTGACCTGACGCTGGCGCGGCGGCGCCTCTGCTATAGTCCGCGGCGCGTCGTTCCCCGCCTCACGAGACCATGCCTCGCAGTCACTCCGGCGCCCGCGCCGCACGGCCCAAGGGCGTCACGCCGACGCCGATGATGGAGCAGTACTGGGCGGTCAAGCGCGACCACCCGGACGCGCTGTTGTTCTATCGCATGGGCGACTTCTACGAGCTGTTCTTCGACGACGCCGTCGCCGCCGCCGCGACGCTCGACATCGCGTTGACCAAGCGCGGCCAGCACGAGGGGAAAGACATCCCCATGTGCGGCGTGCCGGTGCACAGCCACGAGCGCTACCTGGAGACGCTGATCGCGCGCGGCCACCGCGTCGCCATCTGCGAGCAGATGGAGGACCCGGCCGAAGCCAAGAAACGTGGCGCCAAGGCCGTGGTGAAGCGCGCCGTGGTTCGGGTCGTCACGCCGGGCACGATCACCGAGGACGTGCTGTTGGACCCGCGCCGCCACAACTACCTGGCGGCGCTGGCCGAGGCCGGCGGCGGGCTGGGCCTCGCCTGGCTCGACGTCTCGACCGGCGACGCCTGGCTGCAGCCGGTCGGAACCTCGCAGGTGGCGGCGGCACTGGCGCGCGTCGGCCCCGGGGAACTGCTGGCGTCCGAGCGCCTGTTGCAGACCCCCGAACTCTTCGAGGCGTTCGGCGAGCTCGGCGAGCGGCTGACGCCGCTGCCGGCCGCGCGCTTCGACTCGGTGAACGCGGCACGGCGGCTGAAGGACGTGTACGGCGTCGCCGCGCTCGACGCCTTCGGCGACCCCGGCCGTGCCGAGGTCGCCGCCCTCGGCGCACTCGTCGACTACGTCGAGCTGACCCAGGTTGGGAAATTGCCGCGCCTGGCGCCGCCGCGCCGGCTGCCGCCGCCCGGCGAGGCCGGCGCGGCGCTGGAGATCGACGCGGCGACGCGGCGCAATCTCGAGCTCACCCGCACGCTCGCGGGCGAGCGCCAGGGCAGCCTGCTCGCCACGATCGACCGCACGGTGACCGGCGCCGGCGCGCGCCTGTTGGCCCAGCATCTGACCGCGCCACTCACCGACGTCGCCGCCATCGAGCGCCGCCTCGACATGGTCGCGTTCTTTTTTGACGACTCTGTTCTCCGCGACGACCTGCGGGCGGCGCTGAAGGCGGCGCCGGATATCGCCCGCGCGCTCTCGCGCCTCAGCGTCGGCCGCGGCGGCCCGCGCGACCTGGCCGCCGTGCGCGACGGCCTGACCGCCGCCGCTGCGGTGCGCGACCGGCTGGGTGCGGCGGCGGGGCTGCCGCATGGCATCGAGCACGCCGCAACCGATCTTGGCGAGCACGGCGTTCTGGTCGAGCGCCTCTCCCGCGCCCTCGCCCCCGACCTGCCGCTCTTGGCCCGCGACGGCGGCTTCGTCGCCGAGGGCTACCTGCCGGAGCTGGACGAGCAGCGCGAGCTGGCGCGAGAGAGCCGCAAGGTGATCGCCGGGCTGCAGGCGCGCTACGCCGAGCAGGCCGGCGTGCCGTCGCTAAAGATCAAGCACAACAACGTGCTGGGGTTCTTCGTCGAGGTCACGGCGGCGCACGGCGACAAGCTGATGGGCGGCTACGACCTGCCCTTCGTGCACCGCCAGACCATGGCCAACGCCATGCGCTTCACCACGGTCGAGCTGGGCGAGCTGCAGGACAAGATCGCCCGTGCCGGCGACCGGGCGCTGGCGCTCGAGCTGGCGCTGTTCCAGGACCTGGTCGGCGAGGTGCTGTCCCGCGCCGAGGCGGTGGCGAAGGCGGCGCGGGCGCTCGCGGCCCTCGACGTCGCGGCGGCGCTCGCGACGCTGGCGGTGGCGCGCGACTACGCCCGGCCGGAGGTCACCGACGGCACGGACTTTCTGATTGAAGGAGGCCGCCATCCGGTGGTCGAAGCGACGCTGGCGGACGCGCCCTTCGTCGCGAACGACTGCGACCTGTCGGCGGCGCAGCGGCTGTGGCTCGTCACCGGCCCCAACATGGCCGGCAAGTCGACGTTCCTGCGCCAGAACGCGCTGATCGCGATCCTGGCCCAGGCGGGCAGCTTCGTGCCCGCCCGGTCCGCGCGCCTCGGCGCCGTCGACCGGCTGTTCAGCCGCGTCGGCGCGGCCGACGACCTGGCGCGCGGCCGCTCGACGTTCATGGTCGAGATGGTCGAGACGGCGACGATCCTGAACCAGGCGACCGAGCGCTCGCTGGTCATCCTCGACGAGATCGGCCGCGGCACGGCGACGTTCGACGGTCTCTCCATTGCCTGGGCCGCCATCGAACACCTGCACGAGACCAACCGCTGCCGCACCTTGTTCGCGACCCACTACCACGAGCTGACCAGCCTCGCGGCGCGCCTCGAGCACCTGGCCTGCCACACCATGCGGGTCAAGGAATGGCAGGGCGAGGTGGTGTTCCTGCATGAGGTCGCCCAAGGCGCCGCCGACCGCTCGTACGGCATCCACGTGGCGCGCCTGGCCGGCCTGCCCGACGGCGTCGTCGCGCGCGCCGAAGAAGTCCTGCACCTGTTGGAGGCCGGCGAGCAGGGCTCCGCTCTGACCCGCCTCGCCGACGACCTGCCGTTGTTCGCCACTGCACCGGCGACCAAGCCGACGAAGCCGTCGGCGGTCGAGACCGAACTCGCAGACATCAACCCCGACGAGCTGACGCCGAAGCAGGCGCTGGAGCTGCTCTACCGCCTGCGGAACATTGTTCTACGTTGATATTCCTTCGATGCGGACCACATTTCTATTGACACGATTGATTCACATGCCGAAAACCTGGGTTGGCAGCCGACTCGGGCCGTTTTGCGCGCAGAACCGGACGCGGATTCCCATATTTGATGTCACAGTCAACATTCGAACATGAGGTATTCCCCAACGCGCCAATCGTTGAGGCTTTGTTGAACATCGAGATCGCTCAGGTCGACAAGTCAAAAATGGCCGACCTGCAGCGGTTTGGGGATCAAATCAGTGATCGCTTCCCGAAGAAGCAAGACCGGAAGAAATTCGAAGGCGGTGTTTCATTTGATTTTGAGAGATCACAACAAAAAGTTGACACTACGATTGAGAATTACGGATACGCCTTTCTTTCAGAAGCTGAAAAGGTGGTTGTACAAGCACGAATTGACGGATTCTCTTTTAGCAAGTTGCAGCCATATGATCACTGGGAAACCCTTGAGGCTGACGCAAAAAAACTCTGGGCGCTCTATTCAGATTTCGTGGAACCACTATTGATCGAGAGACTTGCTCTTCGATATATCAACAGAATTGACATTCCCAGAGACGCTGACAATTTTGAAGACTATTTCTATACGTTTCCGAGGATCGCCCCTGGTATTCCGCAACTCCTCAGCAACTTCTTCAACCAAATTGTTGTGCCAAATCCAGAGATCGATTCTACCGCGATCATTACTATGACCATGGAAAAACCAACGGAAAAGGTCATTCCGGTCATACTCGATATTGACGTTCAAAGACAGGTTCAGATCGAAGGCGCGTCGCCCGAAGTCTGGGAGATGTTCTCCGTACTCAGAGACTTCAAGAATCAGATCTTCTTTTGCTCGATAACAGACCTTACTCGGGAGTTGTTTCGATGACAGCGCGGCATGACCATCAACTTCGCTATTCAGCCGATGTCTTCGTGCACCGACAGCCACATACCCCTGAGCCCTGGGGAACCAAATACTCTATTCGAAACGCAGAAAGCGACGAAGCCAAATCCTTGTTGGCACATTGGTTTGATGTTTTCGGACACTACTACTACCCAGTAATGTGTAGAGATATACCAGTGCGTTTTGCCCCTTTTGCGTTGATGGGCCAAACAGAGAGAATGTCACATGAAGAATTCTCTCGTCTTGTCGACCTATGGCACGAAGACATCAGGTTTTCCTCTTCGGTCGACGAGATAGAACGTTCGCGTTATTACGTGCAAATACTAAAAGGGGGTGGAGAGGTCGTTCCGTTTATTATTGAAGAACTGAAGAAGGAACCAGATTTCTGGTTCTCGGCTCTCGAGATGATCACTGGCGCAAATCCGGTTCCGGAAGATGCGGAGGGAGATTTGTACGCGATGTCTGAATACTGGATAGAATGGTTTGAGCACGGCGAAAATGACCGTGAAAGATCAGCTTGAAGCTATTTTTCCGAATCTTCGGGGAACAAGCTTCGAAATCACTAGTGATGAGACCAGGCGTTACAACTGTATCGCCTGGGCGGCTAACGACACAGCCAAGTGGTGGTGGCCGAGCGGGCGATACTATTGGCCTCCAGGCATTCCGAGAGTTCCAACTATGGCCGCGTTCACCGATGCATTTCGGTCGCTTGGGTTTGAGGTTTGCCAAAACCCGGTCTTGGAGTTGGGATGTACTAAGATTGCAATCTTCGTCAATAGACTTGGCATACCAACCCACGCTGCTCGGCAGTTAACTGATGGAGCGTGGACCAGCAAACTTGGTCCCTACAAGGATATATCACACGAATTGCATGCACTTGAGGGCGACGAATATGGACGTGTCAGCCTAATAATGAAGAAGGTCATCCAGTAGGAAGCTGCGGACATCACTCGCAGTAATTCCTGGTAAGGCGACACCGAACAGTGGCACCACGTCAGGCTCATAGGCTGCTATGTCGCAACCGAGCCAGCTTCGATGCCTGACGGCGTCACGGGCTTCGCCGCGCTGGCCGCGGCGTTCCGCCACCGAAACTTCCGGATTTATGCCATCGGCAACGCGCTAAGCCTGGTCGGGCTGTGGGTGCAGCGCGTCGCGGTCGGCTGGCTGACCTGGGAGTTGACGCGCTCGGGCACCTGGCTGGGCATCATGGTGTTCGCGGACCTGGCGCCGGCGCTGCTGCTGGGCCCCATCGGCGGCGCCATCGCCGACCGCGTCGACCGCAAGCGCATCGCCATGGGGGCGCAGGCGCTGGCGCTGGTGCAGGCGGCGTCGCTGGCGGCGCTGACCATGGCCGGGCTGATCGACATCTACACGCTGCTCGCCTTCACGGTGGCGCTGGGGGTCGTCTCCTCGTTCTGGCAGCCGGTGCGCCTCGCGCTGATGCCGGCGCTAGTCGAGCGGCCCGACCTGCCGGCCGCGATCGCCATCGCCTCGATGATCTTCAACCTGGCGCGCTTCATCGGCCCCGCGGTCGCCGGGCCGATCATCGTCTATGCCGGCGTCGGCCCGGCGTTTGCGGTGAACGCCGTCAGCTTCCTGGCCTTCCTGGTGGCGCTCGCGGCGATGGACTTGCCATCGAAGCCGCGCCCGCGCGGCGGCAGCTCCGTCCTCGGCGACGTGAAGGCCGGCGTGCGCTTCGCCGCGAGGCATGCCGGCATCGGCCCGTTGCTGTTGCTGACGCTGGTGGTGGCGGCGGGCATTCGCCCGGTGGCGGAACTGCTGCCCGGCTTCGCCGACGCGGTGTTCGACCGCGGCGCCGGGGGCCTGGCCATGATGACGTCCGCCTTGGGGCTGGGGGCGCTGGTCGGCGGCCTGTGGCTGGCCCGGCGCGGCGACCGTCCGGGGCTGACGCGGGCGACGCTGACCGGCGCCGCCCTGGGCGGCGTCGCCGTCGCCGCCTTCGCCGCGACCGACGTGTTTCCGCTGGCGCTGCTGGCGATTTCCGGCGCCGGCGTCGCCATCGCCATCTCCGCCGTCGGCGCCCAGACGCTGGTGCAGACCGCGGTGCCCGACGAGATGCGCGGCCGGGTGCTCAGCTTCTACGGGCTGATCTTCCGCAGCGCCCCGGCGCTGGGCGCGCTGGCCATGGGCGCCGCCTCGGAGGTCGTGGGCCTCGGCCGCCAGTCATGGTGGGCGCGGCCCTGGGCGTCGCCGCCTGCGCCTGGGGCTGGCGCCGCCGCGCCCGCCTGGCCGCGGCCCTGGAGGCCGCCCCGGCGTGATGCCGCTGGAGCCAAAACCCTTGTTTTCTGCGGCCTTGAGGCGCATCTAGGGGACCATGACGGAGCTGACGGACAAGCGCCGCATCATCGACCGCCGCCGGGTCAAGACGGCGCTGGAGGACGCGATCGAGCGCCTGGGCGATCCGGTGCGGGCGCGGCCGGCGATCCTGGAGGTGCTGAAGACGGCGCTGGCGGACGGCCGCGCGGAGGTGCGCCGGCGCTTCGACGAGGAGGCCGCGAGCGGCACGGTGGTGGTGCGCGCCAACGCCCACCTGATCGACCAGCTGATCCGGGTGATCTACGAGCTGGCGACCGAGCGCCTGCACCCGGTCGCCAACCCGACCAAGTCCGAGCGCCTGGCCGTCGTCGCCGTCGGCGGCTACGGCCGTGGCGAGCTGGCGCCCCACTCCGACATCGATCTCCTGTTCCTGACGCCCTACAAGCAGACGCCCTACGGCGAGCAGGTCGTCGAGGCGATGCTCTATCTGTTGTGGGACCTGGGCCTCAAGGTCGGCCAGGCGACGCGCTCGGTGAAGGAGTGCCTGGTGCGCGCCAAGGGCGACGTGACGATCCGCACGGCGCTCTTGGAGTCGCGCTACCTGTGGGGCGACCAGCCGCTCTTCAACGAGCTGCGCCGGCGCTTCTTCGACGAGGTCGCGCGCGGCACGGGCCTCGACTTCGTCGAGGCGAAACTGGCCGAGCGCGACGCCCGCCACCGGCGCCTCGGCGACAGCCGTTACGTCCTCGAACCCAACATCAAGGAGGGCAAGGGCGGCCTGCGCGACCTGCAGACCCTGTACTGGATCGCCAAGTACCTCTATCTAGCCGCCGACGTGGACGGGCTGGTCGCGCGCGGCGTCTTGACGCGGGCCGAGGCGCGGCGCTTCGCCAAGGCGGAGAACTTCCTGCTGACGGTGCGCTGCCACCTGCACTATTTGACAGACCGGCCCGACGAGCGGCTGACCTTCGACGTGCAGCCCGAAATCGCGCGCTGCATGGCCTACACCGACCACGCCGGCACCTCGGGCGTCGAGCGCTTCATGAAGCACTACTACCTGGTCGCCAAGGACGTCGGCGACCTGACGCGCATCTTCTGTGCCGCGATCGAGGTCGACCACAAGAAGAAGCCGCTGTTGCGCCTGCCGCGCTTCGGCCGCCCGCAGGAGATCGCCGGCTTCGTCGTCGACGAGGGACGCCTGAACGTCGCGTCCCGCGAGGTCTTCGCCGACGATCCGGTGGCGCTGGTGCGGCTGTTCCACGCCAGCCACGAGCACGACCTGGAGATCCATCCCAACGCGCTGAAGCTGGTCACGCGCGCCCTCAACAGCCTCAACGACGACGTGCGCAACGACGCGGAGGCGAACCGGCTGTTCCTGGAGCTGTTGGCGCACGAGCGCGACTCCGAGGTCGCGCTGAGACGCATGAACGAGGTCGGCGTGCTCGGCAAACTGGTGCCCGACTTCGGCCGCGTCGTCGGGCAGATGCAGTACGACATGTACCACGTCTACACGGTCGACGAGCACACGCTGTTCGCGCTGGGCATCCTGCACCGCATCGAGCGCGGGAAGTTGAAGGACGACCACCCGCTGGCCAGCGAGGTGATCCACAAGATCCAGTCGCGCCGCGCGCTCTACGTCGCGCTGTTGTGCCACGACATCGCCAAGGGCCGCGGCGGCGACCACTCGGAGCTGGGCGAGGAGGTGGTGCGGCGCCTGGGACCGCGCCTCGGCCTCGATGAGGAGGAGACCGAGACCGCCGCCTGGCTGGTGCTGCACCACCTGGCGATGAGCGACACCGCCTTCAAGCGCGACCTGGCCGACGCCCAGACGATCCGCGACTTCGCAGCGCTGGTGAAATCGCCGGAGCGCCTGCGCCTGCTGCTCTGCCTGACCGTCGCCGACATCCGCGCGGTCGGCCCGCAGGTCTGGAACGCCTGGAAGGCGACGCTGTTGCGCGACCTCTACTGGGCGACGGAGGACCACCTGTTGGGCGGCGTTCTGGCGACCGGGCGCGACGCCCGTGTCGCCGCGGCGCAGGAGGCGCTGCGCGCCGAGCTGGCCGGCTGGCCCGAGGAGGAGATCGCGGCACACATGGGGCGCGCCTACCCGGCCTATTGGCTGGCCTTCGACGCCCCGACGCTGGCCCGCCAGGCGCGCATGATGCGCACCGCCGAAGCGGAAGCCGCTCCGCTGACCGTCGAGACCCGGGTCGAGCGGGCGCGCGGCGTCACCGAGTTCACGGTCTACGCCCAGGACCACCCGGGCATGTTCATGCGCCTCGCCGGCGCCTTCGCCGCCGCCGGCGCCAGCGTCGTCGACGCCAAGGTGTTCACCACGCCCCAGGGCATGGCGCTCGACGTGTTCTGGCTGCAGGACGCGGAGCGCGGCGCCTTCGACCGGCCAGACCGCCTGGCGCGGCTCTCGGTACTGGTCGAGCGCAGCCTGGGCGGGGCCCTGCGCACCGCCGAGGTGATGGCGCCGCGCAGCTTCGTGCCGGCACGCACCAAGGTGTTCAAGGTGCCGCCGCGGGTCTTCATCGACAACGAGGCGAGCCGCACCTACACGGTCCTGGAGCTTAACGGCCGCGATCGGCCGGGGCTGCTCTACGACGTGGCGCTGGCCCTACGCGACCTCAGCCTGCAGATCGGCAGCGCCAAGATCTCGACCTACGGCGAGCACGTCGTCGACGTCTTCTACGTCAAGGACGCCTTCGGCATGAAGCTGAGCCACGAGACCAAGCAGAAGCGCGTGCGCGAACGCCTGCTCGCCGCCCTCGCCGACCCCTGCGCGCCGGCGGAGCCGGCGCAAGCGAAGCCGGCGCCAGCCAAGCCGGCGGCAGCCGCGGCGGAATAGCTCACCCGCGCCACTCCAGCCAGGCGCCGTGGGGGTCGCTGTAGGCCAGGCGGCGGCGTTCGGCGCGGCCGTCGGCGAAGCGCTCGATTGTCAGCGCAGGGCGCCGGCCGCCGTGGTGCTCGACGCCGATACGCACCAGTGGACGCGTCCGCGCCGCGCGCCACAACGCGGCGCGGAAGCGGCGGCGCGCGGCGTCGTCCAGCCGGTTCAGCGTGAAGGCATGCAGGACGACCGCCTGGGCGTCGCCCGTCGCCTCGGCCACCGCGGCGTCGAGATCCCGGCTGGCGTCGCCGGCGCGCACCGGCGGCGGGTCGGCCGCGGCGATGGCCAGCACCGTCTCGAGCCGCGTCGCCCGCTCGCCTTGACCGGGCCAGACCAAGGCGCGCAGCCAGCGCCGCTCGGCCGGGCTCGCGACGTCGATGGGCCGCACGTCGAGTCCCAGGCGCCAGGCGATGGGCGACACCGCACGGGGCGGCGCGAAGCCGTCGCCGCGCACTTCGCAGTCGAAGGTGACCGGCGCGTTCGCTGGCCCGAGACGACCGTCCCCGTAGTCGAAGGCGTAGCGGTCCATCAGCAGGTTGAGCCCGGCGCTGGCGCCGATTTCAAGCAGGGCCAGGGGCCGGGCGTCGTACGCGAGCGCCAGCGCGGGCAGAAACAACGCCGTACGTGCCGGCTCGTTGGTCTGTACGCGCCGCGACCGCATGGTCGCGGCAATGGCGTCGAGATGGTCGAGGGCGAAGCATCGGAACGCCGCAAAGGCATCGCCTATGGGCGCGCGCCCGTTCGCGAGCTCCGGGTAGTGGCTGGCTAGCGGCACCGCGGGATTCCGCAGCAACTGGTCCTGCACCGCCCCGAACAGCATGTTGACCGGCGGCTGGCCCGATTGCGCCAGCGCGATCAGCGCCAGGAGGTCAGGGTCCTCGGCGATGCGCGGGCACAAGGCGCCGTAGAGTGGCGAGCGACCGGCGAACCAGTCGCCGAAGCGTCGGACCTGGTTGGCGAGGTCTTTCGGGCGCGTTGTCACGGCGTGCGCAAGCTAGGCAGCGGAGCGACGCCTCGCAACTGCCTTCCCTGGGCCGCGTTTTGCGGCTAAGAGCGCCTATGGCATTGGTTCGGTCGATTGCGACGATCGGCGGCTGGACCATGGGCAGCCGGATCCTGGGCTTCGTGCGCGACATCATGATCGCGAACGTCCTGGGCGCCGGGCCGGTCGCCGATGCGTTCTTCGTCGCCTTCAAGTTCCCCAACTTCTTCCGCCGGCTGTTCGCGGAGGGCGCCTTCAACGCCGCCTTCGTGCCGCAGTTCGCGCGACGCCTGGAGGGTGAGGGCCGCGCCGTCGCCATCGCCTTTGCCGAGGACACGCTCTCGGTGCTGATGGCCGTGCTCCTGCCGTTGGTGCTGGCGGCGCAGGCGGCGATGCCGCTGTTGATGACAGTACTGGCGCCGGGCTTCGTCGACGACCCGCCCAAGTTCGCGCTGGCGGTCGAGCTGACCCGCATCACCTTCCCCTACCTGTTGTTCATGGCGCTGGTGGCGTTGGCCGGCGGCGTCTTGAACAGCCTCGACCGGTTTGCCGCCGCCGCCGCGGCGCCGATCGTGCTGAACGTCATCCTGATCGCCATGATGGCGTTCCTCGGCGAGCGCTTCGAGACGCCCGGGCACCTCCTGGCCTGGGGCATCGCCGCCGCGGGCATCGCCCAGTTCGTGCTGTTGGCGATCGCCTGCCGCCAGGCGGGTGTGGTGCTGCACCTGCCCCGGCCGCGGCTGACCCCCGGCGTCAAGCGGCTCTTGCGCCTGATGATCCCGGGGGCGATCAGCGCCGGCGTCGTGCAGATCAACCTGGTGATCGACGTCATCCTGGCGTCGCTGCTGCCGTCGGGCGCGATCTCCTACCTCTACTACGCCGACCGGGTGAACCAGCTGCCGCTGGGCGTCGTCGGCGTCGCGGTCGGCATCGCGCTGTTGCCGCTGTTGTCGCGCCAGCTGCGCGCGGGCGACGGGGCGGGCGCCCACGACAGCCAGAACCGGGCCATCGAGCTGGCGCTGTTCCTGACGGTCCCGGCGATGGCGGCGCTGATCGCCATCCCGCAGCCCATCGTCACCGTGCTGTTCCAGCGCGGCGCGTTTGGCGCCGAAGCGGCAACCGCGACCGCCGGGGCGCTCGCCGCCTTTGCCGCGGGTCTGCCGGCCTATGTCCTGATCAAGGCCCTCTCGCCCGGATTCTTCGCACGCGAGGACACGGCGACGCCGGTCAAAATCGCCGCCGGCGCCATGGTCGCCAACGTGGTGCTGGCCGTCATTTTGATGCAGTTCCTCGCCCATGTCGGCATCGCGCTCGCGACCGCGTGCTCGGCCTGGCTCAACGCCGGCCTACTGGCGCTGATGCTGGCGCGGCGCGGTGGCTTGGTGCTCGACGCCCGGTTGCGGACGCGCCTGCCGCGCATCGTCGTCAGCGCCGCGGCGATGGGAATCGCGCTGTGGGGCGCAGCGCGCGGGCTGGAAGCGCCACTGGCCGGGACCCAGTCGGTGCGCATCTTGGCCCTCGCCGTCCTGGTCGCCGGCGGGCTCGTCGTCTATGCGGCACTCGCCCAGGCCACGGGCGCGGCGCGCCTGGGCGAGTTGCGCGCGCTGTTGCGCGCCCGTGCCTGAGGCCCGTCAAAGATCGATGGCGTCCCAGGGCTGGGCCTCGTCCCGGAACAGCACGGTGGTCGGGTGGAACACCGTGGGGTCGTCGAGCGTCGCGGCGTTGACGTAGAGGCTGTCAGGATAGGCGGCGTTGCGGTTCAGCACCGGCGAGCCGCAGCGGGCGCAGAAGCCCCGGGTGACCGTATTGCCGCGGTCCGGTGGCCGGTCGTAGGTGCTGATCTTGCCCGTGAGCGTGACGGCGTCCACCGGCAGGACGAAGGCGGAGGCGTGCCCGGCGCCGGTGGCGCGCTGGCACGCCCGGCACTGGCAGTGGAACGAGAACCCGGGAGGCTCCCGGGACTCGTAACGCACGGCGCCGCAGGCGCAGCCGCCGGTCAGCACGGAGGGTTCGGTCATGGACGGGCCTCCTGTCGCGCGCAGTGTCCGCCAGCCACGCGGCCGACGCCAGCGCCCTCGCGTCGCTTGACCGGCCTCCGCTTGACCACCCGCGGCGGCGCGGCCATAAGAGCCGGCCCTTCACGGTCCCGCCCAAGGCGGCCGGCAACACCAGGTCACGGGGTCCACACGCATGAACCGCATCTTCTCGGGCATCCAGCCCTCCGGCGGCGTCACCCTCGGCAACTACCTCGGCGCGATCCGCAACTGGGTCGGGCTGCAGGCCGACTACGACTGCCTCTACTGCATGGTCGACATGCACGCGATCACCGTGTGGCAGGAGCCCGAGGTGCTGAAGTCGCAGACCCGCGAGGTGACGGCGGCGCTGCTCGCCTGCGGCATCGACCCCAAGACCTCGATCGTGTTCAACCAGAGCCAGGTACCGGCACACGCCGAGCTGGCCTGGGTGTTCAACTGCGTGGCGCGCCTGGGCTGGCTGAACCGCATGACCCAGTTCAAGGAGAAGGCCGGCAAGCACCGCGAGAATGCCAGCGTCGGGCTCTACGTCTACCCCGACCTGATGGCGGCGGACATCCTGGTCTACAAGGCGAGCCACGTGCCGGTCGGCGAGGACCAGAAGCAGCACCTGGAGCTGACCCGCGACATTGCCCAGAAGTTCAACAGCGACTACGGCGTCGAGCTGTTCCCGCTGACCGAGCCGCTGATCTTCGGCGCCGCGACCCGGGTGATGAGCCTGCGCGACGGCCGCAACAAGATGTCGAAGTCGGACGCCTCGGACTACTCGCGCATCAACCTGACCGACGGCCCCGACACGATCGCCCAGAAGATCCGCAAGGCGAAGACCGACCCCCACCCGCTGCCCGGGCCGGAGGACCTCGCCGCCGACGGCGAGCCGCGCGACGAGGCCCGCGCCGAACGGCCGGAAGCGTTCAACCTGCTGGCGATCTACGCCGCCCTGACCCACCGCTCGACGCTGGAGGCGGTGCACGAGTGGGCCGGGCGCCAGTTCAGCGACTTCAAGCACGAACTGGCCGAGGTCGCGGTCGAGACGCTCGGGCCCATCACGACGGAGATGCAGCGCCTGGTCGACGACCCGGGATATGTCGACGGCGTGCTGCGCGACGGCGCCGAGCGCGCCCGGGCGCTCTCGGCGCCGGTGCTGGCGGAGGTCTACGACACCGTGGGTTTCTTAAGGCCCTGAGGGCGGGGAGCGATCGACCTCATCCGCCGCCGAGCACCTCCGTTACTTCCTCGAGCGTGGCCTTCAAGCGGGCCATCTTCTTCTTGCCGACGCGACGGGCCAGCATGCGTTCCAGGTCCAGCTTCACGTCGCGGGCGACGCGCACCATCTCGCGGCCGCGCTCGGTGCGCCGGATGATGCGGGCGCGGCCGTCGGTCGGATCGGGCACGGTCTCCAGGTAGCCGCGTTTCTCGAGCTGTTTGACCATCTGGCTCACGGCCTGCTTGGTGTGGCCGGTGCTGTGTGCCAGGTCGGTCAGGCGGCTGCCGGAGAGGTCGACGTGGGCCAGGAAGCCCATGTGCGTCGGCGTCAGGTCGGTGAAGCCGTGGCTCCTCAGCACGCGCAGCATCACGGCCCCGAACGCCTCGGAGCCGCGCCACATATAGACACCCACGTGATCGAGCTGGCTCGCCTTGAGCGTCTCGACCTCGCGACGGTGATCCTCAACCGCCATGATGGCTTAATAAAGCATGTTGACTAGATGGTCAAGCTGCTTGTTAGTTAGATAACTTGACAATAATAGTCAACTGGGTTGATTATCTTCCCGATTTAGTCCAGTTGCCTGACCAAATCGGGGAGCCCACCATGACCCGCACCGTCGTGCTCGACTGTGACAACGCCTTCGGCCTGTTGGGCCGCGACATCGACGACGGCCTGGCGCTCTTGTACTTGCTGGGCACGCCCGGGATCCGCGTCGCCGGGGTCACCTGCACCTTCGGCAACACCGCCCTGCCCAGCGTGATCGACGCGACGCAGCGCCTGTTGGGCCGGGTCGGCCGCGGCGACGTGCCTGTTATCGCCGGGGCCGCGCGCGCCGGCGACCGCGCGACGTGCGGCGCGGCCTGGCTGGCCGAGACAGCGGCGGCACGACCGGGCACGGTCACGGTGATCGCCACCGGGCCGCTGGGTAACGTCGCCGGCGCCGCGGCGCTGGACCCGGCGTTCTACGACAACGTGGCCGAGATCGTCTGCATGGGCGGCCGCTTCCGGCCGCTCACCTGCGGCTGGCGGCCCCTGGGCGAGCTGAACGTCAGCGCCGATCCGCCGGCGGCGCGCGCCGTGCTGGCGGCGCCCGCGCCGGTGACCCTGGTGCCGACCGAGGCCTGCCTGCCGGCGACGTTCCGCGCCCGCGACCTCGCGGCCCTGGGCGGCCTGGCGCCGACCGTGCAACGCGCGATCACCGCCTGGCTGGTCGGCTTCGGGCTGCCGCGTGGCCTCGACCGCTTCATGCTGTGGGACCTGCTGCCGGCGCTGTGGGCCGCGCGACCGCGGCTGTTCCGCGACGAGACCGTGGCGCTGGACGCGCGCCAGCCGGGGCTCGGCGACGGCCTCTTGGCGCCCGGCCAGGGCTCGAACGTGCGCTGCCTCACCGGCCTCAAACGTCCCGAAGCGGTCTTGGCGGCGCTGCTGCCGGCCTGGCGGCGGGCCGCGCCGGGGCCGGCGCGTCGTGCGCTCGCGCCCGCGGCGCTGCCTCAGCCGGCGGGCACGTAGACCGCCTGCTTGGCGGCGACGCCCTTGAACTCGAAGTCGCCGAGCTTGGCGCTCGGCGCCTTGAGCGCCGCGGCGAAGCTCTCGGACAGCACCAGGCCGCGGTCCTGCTCGGCGGCCAGCGCCTCCAGCCGCGCGGCGTGGTTGACTGCCGGGCCGATGACCGTGAAGTCCAGGCGGTCGGGCGCGCCGATGTTGCCGTACATCACGTCGCCCAGGTGCAGGGCAAGCGCGTAGCGCACCTCGGGGGCGCCATCCGCGTGGCGGCGCGCATTGACCTCGGTGACCGCCGCTTCGGCCGCGCCCGCTGCCTCCAGCGCCGCCTGGGCCGCCGCCGCCGCGTCGCGCTCGTCGTCGATCGGGAAGATCGCCAGCACCGCGTCGCCGACGAACTTCAGCACCTCGCCGCCGGCGGCCGTGATCGCGCCGGCGATTGTCTCGAAGTAATCGTTGAGCAGCGCCAGCAGCGCCTCGCGCGACAGCTCGTCGGCGAAGGCGGTGAAGCCGCGCAGGTCGCATAGCCAGATCACGGCGCGGATCTCCTCGCCACTGCCGCGCGTGATCTCGCCGGCCAGCACGTGGTGCCCGGTACGCGGCCCCACATAGGTGCTGAGCAGCGCCTTGGCGATGCGGCGGCTGGCCTGCAGCTCGACGATCATGGCCAGCACTTCGGTGATGCGCGCGAGGCCGGCGACGTCTTCGTCCGTGAAGCCGCCGGGCCGGTCGGTCGCGAAGGTCATGACGTTGACCTCACCCGAGGCGAAGCGCAGCGGCAGGCCAATATAGTCCGTGCCGCCCTTGTCGCGGAACTCGTCGAGCATCGGGAAGTCGAGCGGGCAGTCCGGGTCCTCGAGGCGCCGGCGCAGCACCTGGTCGGTCTTCATCACGTGGTAGGGCGCGCTCTCGAGGAACACCGGGGTACGGTCGACGCCATGGGCCGCAACCAGTCGCTCGGTCGCCGGCTCGTCGCGGTACAAGACGTACGCCGTCGCGGCGACCAGCGGGTGCAGCGTGCGGATGCCGCAGAAGATGCGCCACAGCGGAATGCCGGCGTCGACCATGCGCTGGCACAGCTCGTCGCCGAAGTCGCGCATGCGGGTCTGGCGCCGGCCCTCGGTCAACAGCCAGTCGACGACCGCCTCGGCGCCGCCGTCGCCCGACGCCGCGCGCGGCTGGGGCTCGGCCATCGCCCGGGTTAGTCCGCGGCGGCCGCGGCGGCGGCGGCCACCGCCGGCAGGCCGAACAGCTCCTGCGGTTCCTTGAGTCCCTTCAGAGCGTGGAACCGACGGAATCGAGCGGCTGGCGCACGACCGCGGCGAAGGTCGCCGAGGTCAGAAGCTGGCGGTCCATGCGGCGGCACTGGCTCTCGATGCGCTCGGCGTGATTCACCGCCGGGCCGATGACGGTGAAGTCCAGCCGGTCGGGCGAGCCGATGTTGCCGTACGAGACCTCGCCCAGGTGCAGCGCGACACCGAAGTTGATGGGCGGCTGGAAGGCGCGGGTGCGCGCCGCGTTGCGCGCCGCGGTGCGCGACAGCGCGTCGGTCGCCGCGCCCAGCGCCGCGCCGCAGGCGGCCGCCGTGTCGCCGTAGTCGCTGAGCGGAAAGATCGCCAGCATGGCGTCGCCGATGAACTTCAGCACCTCGCCGCCCTGCGCCTCGACGGCGATGACGACCTGCTCAAAGTGGTCGTTCAACAGGTCCAGCAGCACGGGCGGGCGCAACCGCTCGCTCATCGCCGTGAAGCCGCGCAGGTCGGAGAACCAGATGGCGGCGCGGATGGTCTCGCTGGCGCCGCGCTCGATCTGGCCGTCCAGCACGCGCTCGCCGGTCTTGTGGCCGAGATAGGTGTCGACCAGGTTGGCGGCGATCTCGCGTACCAGGAAGGCCTCGACGACCAGCGCCAGCGTCGGCGTCACCGCGACCAGGCGCTCCAGATGCGCGTCGTCGAAGCCGCCGTGGCGGCGCGTCGTGTAGCTGATCGCGTAGCGCTTGCCGTCTGAGAACGGCACCGGCAGCACCAGGTAGTCGGTCGCCCCTTCCTCGTCGAAGTCCTTGAGGATCGGGAAGTCGCGCGGGCAGTCCGGGTCGGCCAGGCGCCGGCGGACGCCGGGCGCGCCCTCGAAGATCGGCTTGATCGGGCTGTCCAGGAAAGCATCGCCGCGCTGGGTGCCGTGGCCGCGCTCGACGATGCTGACATGGTGATCCTCGACGCGCCAGGTGTAGGCGGTGGCCAGGATGCGCGGGTGCAGCGTGCGCAGGAACAGCGCCGAGCGCTCGATCGGCACGCCCTCGTTGACCAGCTGCCCGGCGAAGCCGCCCAACAGCTCGGCGATGTTGGTGCAGTAGCGCCCGCGCCGGATCAGCCAGTCCTCCAAAGAGGCCGGCGGCGGCGCATGCGGCAGCTCAGTCCCCGCGCCGAAGGCAACCGGCGTGAAGCGCGGCGCTTTGGCGCGGCGCCAATCGAACGTCGTGCTGTCGACCATGGTTCCGGCCCGTCCCGTCCCCTCGATCTCGCGCGCCGCCCATCATAGCGCGATATCGGCGCACATTGGATGGGCCGCAATCGCGCTTTGGCCATAGCAGCCCTGCGCCCGGCGCACGAACATGGGGCTTGATCTTGTGTGCGCTTTGACCCATTTCCGCTGCCAGGACACCGGCAACGGTTCGTTAACCCTGCCGGCGTCGGCGCGTGGAGGTAGCGAAATGTTCATCCAGACCGAGCCGACGCCTAATCCGTCGACGCTCAAGTTCCTGCCGGGGCGGGACGTAATGGCCCGCGGCACCGCCGGTTTTCCGGTCGCGGACGCGGCGGCGGGCAAGTCGCCGCTGGCGGAGGCGCTATTCGCGGTTCCGGGTGTCGACGGGGTCTTCCTGGGCGCCGATTTCGTTACCGTGACAAAGGCCGCGGACCAGGAGTGGCATATCCTCAAGCCGGCCGTCCTGGGCGCGATCATGGAGCACTTCACCTCCGGCCGCCCGGTGATCCTGGATGCCGGCGTCGAGCCGCCGGTCGACGACGCGGACGACGACGAGGTCGTCTCCCAGATCAAGGAACTGTTGGACACCCGGGTACGCCCGGCTGTCGCCATGGACGGCGGCGACATCGTCTTTCACGGCTTCGACGAGGGCGTGGTCTTCCTGCACATGCAGGGCGCCTGCGCCGGCTGCCCCAGCTCGACCGCCACCCTGAAGATGGGCATCGAGAACATGCTGCGGCACTACATCCCGGAGGTCGTCGAAGTCCGGGCCGTCTAACCGGCACCAAACACCGTTCAAGAACAAGGCCTTGCCGCCTGCGGCGACGAGCCGCGACAGCTCGACCTGCGACAAAAAGTTGAGATTCCCTTAAGACCGAACTAGAAACCCCCGTGGGGACGCCCCTGGCGCTCAACCCGCGAAAGTCGGGACCGGGGAGGACGAGGCGTGCAGACAATGACGGAACGCGGGTTACAGACCTCCGCGCTCGCCCTGATCGGGGCGGGCCTTGTCGCTTTATATGCACTGGCGTTGGCCGACCCGGCCGTCGGCACGACGGCGGTCGCCCCGGGCGCGGCCATCGGGACGGCCGCTGACGTCCCGGCGCGGCCGCCCGTCGCCGCCGCCCTCCGCATGCCGCCGACGCCGGAGCCGCAGCCCCGGGCCGCGCCCAGCGCGCCCGTGCAGGTCAGCACGCTGGCGCTGCCGATCCGGCCGCGGCCGGCGCCGCGCTATATCGACGTGGCGGCGGCCGAGACCCTGACCGCGCTGCACGACGAGATCGGTTTCTCGCTGGCCGCGGTGCGCCAGGGCGAGGCACCCGTGCCGCGGCTCCTGGTCGCCGACCTGCCGGACGACTTCAACTCTGGCGACGACGTCAAGGCGCGCAAGGCTGCGTTCCTGCGCACGACGCTGCCGCTGATCCTGGCCGCCAACGAGCGCCTCTTGGCCGACCGCCGCGAGCTCGACCGGCTGGTCACCAAGCAGGTCAACGGCGGCCGGCTCGACTGGACCGAGCGACGCTGGCTCGCGCGCCTGGCCGATCGGTTCGAGACGACGCCGGACGACCTGGTCGAGCTGCAGCGCCGCGTCGACGCGGTGTCGCCGGCGGTGGCGCTGGCCCAGGGGGCGGAAGAGAGCGGCTGGGGCCGCTCGCGCTTTGCCCGCGACGGCAACGCCCTGTTCGGCCAGCGCACCTGGACCGCGGGCGCCGGCATCGTGCCGAAGGAGCGTGAGAACGGCGCCAGGTACGAAGTGAAGGCCTTCACCTTCCTCGCCGACAGCGCCCGCGCCTACGCCATGAACCTGAACACGCACCCGGCCTACGCCGAATACCGGCGCCTGCGCGCCGCGGCGCGCGCCGCTGGCCGCGTGCCGGACGCGACGGCGCTGGCCGCCACGCTCGACCGCTATTCCGAGCGCCGCGACGAGTACGTCGCGACAATCCAGACGATCCTGCGCGCCAACAAGTTCGACCAGTTCGACACCGCCCAACTGTCGCGCGCGACGCCAGCCGTTCAGGTCGCCCAGCGCCCCGGCCGATAGGGCCCGCGGCCGCGCCCTCTACGGCGCGGGGACGTAGAACTGCATGCCGAACCAGCGCCAGCGGCCGCCACCAGCGGGCATGGTGCAGTTGATGCGCGCGCGGCCGGGCGCGAAGGCGTCGGCGAGGCGCACCTCGACGCGCTGGCCCAGCACCTCGACCCGCGCCTGGCCCTGGCCCGAGGCGTAGCATGCCAGCTGCGCCAAACTGCCGATGCCGGCATCGGCGGTGAAGCCGAATAGCGGCGGGTTGACGCCCAGGGTCGGGTCCGCCGGCACGATGTCGGCCGCCGGGATCGGCAGCGAGTTGGCGACCAGCCGGAAGCGGTCGAGGTCGCCGTAGTTCTCGTTCAGCGCAAATCGCGGCATGTAGAGCGGATCGGAGGCGTGGTGCGAGGCGCCCGAGTGCTGGCCGAACGCCGCCGTGAAGCCTTCCTCCCGCACGACGTCGAAGACGCTGTCGCTAGCCTCGCCGTACGGGTAGGCGAACAGCGTCGGCACCTCGCCCAGCTCGGTGAGGAAGCGGGCGCTGGCGCGGCCTACGTCCTCGGCGTTGCGATCCTTGGCGCTGGCCGCCATGTGCAGGTGGCTGGCGGTGTGGTGGCCGATCGTGACGCCGCCGTCGCGCAGCTCGCGGATGTTCTCCCACGTCATGATGCCGGCGAAGTCGCGGTCGACCGGGTCGGTCGTGACGAAGACGGTGAACGGCAGGCCGGCGGCTTTGAGCCGCGGCCAGGCCTCGGTGTAGATCGAGGCGTAGGCGTCGTCGATGGTGATCGCGACCGTGCGGTCCTGCAGCTCGCGGCCTTGCGTCAGCGCGGCGACGACCTCCGGCAGCGGCAGCACCGTGTAGGCGCCGCTCTTGAGCTCGGCGATGTGCGCCTCGAACTGCTCCAGCCGGATGTTGGTCGACGGGAAGTCGCTCTCGCCGAAGCGGTGGTACATCAGGACCACGGCGGACTCGGCGGCAAGAGCGGGGGCGGCAAACGAGGCGGCGAAGAGCGCCAGCGCAGCCAGAGGACGGATGCGGATCGGCATGGGGCGGAAGGTAGCGGCTGCCGCGGTGCCGCGGCAAGCGCTGCGCCGTGTTATTGCGCGGCGATAGACGCGGCCGCGACGGTCGTCTCCGCCGGCATCAGGGGCGGCGCCAGCGCGCCGTCGGCGATCAGCGGGAAGGTGCGCGGCGCGAAGAGCTGGTAGTGCCACCACTCGCGGGTGTAGTGGTCCCAGCCGCCTGCGGTCATCAAGCCCAGCAGCAGCGCGCGGTTGCGCTGGGCCTCGCGCGCCACGCCGGTGTCACCGTGGTAGGCGCGCGGCGTCATGTTGTCGAACTCTGTGCCCATGGCCAGCGGCGCGCCGCCCTCGGTCACCAGGGTAAGATCGACCGCGACGCCGCGGCTGTGGGGCGAGCCGCGCCGCGGGTCGGCGACGAAGTCTGGATCGGGCGCGTGGTGCCATAGCACCCACTGGGCCTCCGGCGGCCTATAGCCGTCGAAGACGCGCAGGCGCAGGCCCTGGGCGGCGGCCAGGGCGGCCACGCGCGCCAGCATCTCGGCGGCTTGCGGGTGCAGGTAGCAGGCGGCGCGACCGTAGATCCGCGCGCCGGTGAAGTTCTCGGGCGTGGCGTAGGCGATGGCCAGCTCGACGCCGTGACGCTCCGGCGTGATCTCGACGAGCCTCATGACGTTTCTCTCGCTTGAGGCGGCGCAGCCAGCGCGATAACACGACAACCGCCGCCGCGACAACCAAGCCGACCGAAAAGGACCCGCCGTGCTGCTGCTCGCTTTCGACAGCGCCACCACCGCCTGCTCAGCCGCCGTGTTGCGGGACGGCGGAATCGCGGCGCATCGCCATGCGGCGATGGCGCGCGGCCAGTCGGAACACCTGGTGCCGATGATCGAGGATGTCATGGCCGCGGCCGGCGCCGCCTATGGCGAACTGGACGCGATCGGCGTCACGGTCGGGCCGGGCGCCTATACCGGTGTGCGCATCGGCCTCGCCACCGCGCGCGGCCTGGCGCTGGCCGCCGCCGTGCCGCTGATCGGCGTGACGACGACGGAGGCGGTGGCGCACGGCGCGCGCCCGGACGGAACTGACGGCCGAGACCTGGTGGTCGCGCTCGAGACCAAGCGCACCGGCGTCTACCTCGAGACCTTCGCGCCGGACCTGGACCCGCGCGGCGCGCCGGCGGCGGTGGCAGCCGAGGACCTGGCGGCGTCATTGCCGAACGACCCGTACCTCTTGGCTGGCGACGCCGCGGCGCGGCTGCTGACGCTGCTGCCGCCCGCGCAGGCCCGGGCCGCAACGCCCCTCAGCGACGCACCGGGCGCGCCCGACGCGGCGGTCGTCGCCCATCTGGCCGCCGCGCGCCTGCCCCGGGGCGACGTGCCCGCGACGCCGCAGCCGCTCTACCTGCGCCCGCCCGACGTGACGCCGCCCAAGGCCCGCCGGCCGTGACGCCCACGGTCGCGTCGGTCGGGCCGTCCGCGGCGGAACTCTTGGCGGCGCTGCACGCCGAGGCCGTCGAGGACGCCGCCTTGCCGGCCTGGTCCGCCAGCGCTTTTACGGCATTGCTGGCGACGCCCGGCACCGAGGCGCTCGTGGCGCGCGATGAGACGCTGCCGCTCGGCCTGGCACTGTGGCGGTCGGCGGGGGCCGACGCCGAAATCCTGACGCTGGGCGTCGTGCCGGCGGCGCGGCGCCGCGGCGCCGGCGGGGCACTGCTCGCCGCGATCGCGGCCGCGGCCGGGGCCGCGGGCGCCACGCGCCTGGTGCTGGACGTGGCACGCGACAACGCGCCGGCACGCGCGCTCTACGCCGCGCACGGCTTCGCTGAAGCGGCATGGCGGCCGGGCTACTCCCGGCCCGCCGGCACGCGTGTCGACGCGCTGGTGCTGGCGCGATCGCTGGCATAAGGCGCGCGGGCAAGGTTGCACCGTTCACCGCCAGGCCCTATATCCGCGCGGCACGCCGGGAGGCGGGCGTGGCGGGGACGTGTTAGGCGAATGCCGGGCGTTCGACTATAGTGCCGCCGCGAGGGGACGAGAGGCGAAAGGCCGTCCATGGCGTCGCGCATCGAATGCCTGTGCGCGGAGAAGAACCTCAAGATGACGGATCAGCGCCGCACCATCGCGCGCGTGATCTCGGATTCGGAGGATCATCCCGATGTCGAGGAACTGTATCGCCGGGCGACGGCCGTCGACCCGCGCATCTCCATCGCAACGGTCTACCGCACGGTGCGCCTGTTCGAGGAGGCCAACATCCTCACCAAGCACGAGTTCCGCGACGGCCGGGCGCGCTATGAGGAGGCGCCCGAGGTGCACCACGACCACCTGATCGACCTGCGCAGCGGCAGCGTCATCGAGTTCCAGAACGACGACATCGAGCGGCTGCAGGAGATCGTCGCGCGCGAACTGGGCTATCGTCTGGTCGATCACCGGCTGGAGCTCTACGGCGTGCCGCTGAAGCGAAACAACGACAAGGGGAAGGCGTGACCGGGACATCGACACGCGCGGTGGAGCCGGCGCCGTCGGCCAACAGCCGCATTGTCGGCGCCGAGGCGTGCGCGGCCTATGGCGAGCAGCGCTTCGGCAAGCTGGTGCTGCGGCTGGCGGCGACGGACGAGGAGATCGATGCCGCGCTGGCGCTGCGCTACCGCGTGTTCTACGACGAGATGAACGCCATAGCGTCGCCCGAGACGGCGGCGGCGCGCCGTGACCGCGACAGCTTCGACGACGCCTGCGACCACCTCTTGGTGATCGACGAGAGCGTCGGCATGGGTGCCGACGGCGTCGTCGGCACCTACCGCCTGCTGCGCCGCGTGCACGCGGAGGTGCACGGCCGTTTCTACACCGCCGACGAGTACGACATCGGCTGCCTGGTGGACTATCCGGGCGAGATGGTCGAGCTGGGCCGCTCCTGCGTCGACGAGCACTACCGCAACCGGCCGACGATGCAGGCGCTGTGGCGCGGCATCGCGCACTACGTCTTCACCTTCGACGCGACGCTGATGTTCGGCTGCGCCAGCCTGCCGGGCATCGACCCGGAGCAGCTGAAGGTGCCGCTCAGCTACCTCTACCACTACCACCTGGCGCCGCCGGCCATGCGCCCGGTGGCGCTGCCCGGGCGCTATACCGACATGAACTTCATGCCGGCGGCGGAGGTCGACAAGAAAGCGGCGATGGCGGCGCTGCCGCCGCTGGTCAAGGGCTACATCCGGCTGGGCGTCTCGATCGGCGACGGCGCGGTGATCGACGAACAGTTCAACACGACGGATGTGTGCATCATCGTCGACACCGACTGGGTGACCGACAAGTACTATAAGCACTACCACCTGCCGCGCCTGGACATGCCGTGGGTAGGGGAACGCGACGGCTGATGACCGCCGTCGCCGAGCCTGTGCCGGTGCGCAGCGAGACGCCGGCGCCGACCGCGGTCTTTTCGCCGGCGCGCGCGGCCCTGCGCCTTGCCGCCTACCTGTCGCTGACCGTGGCGCTGATCCCGGTCCAGGCCGTCGCCGTCGCGCTGCGCCTGCCGCTGGCCCGCACCCTGCCGCGCTGGTACCACGGCCTGTGCTGCCGCATCTGCGGCTTCCACCTCTTGGTGACCGGCCGCCGGGCCAAGCGCCGCCCGGTGCTGTTCGTCGGCAACCACTCGTCCTACATCGACATCATGGTCTACGGCGCGGTGACGCCGGGCTCGTTCGTCGCCAAGACGGAGGTCAGCGGCTGGCCGCTGTTCGGCGTCATGGCCAAGCTGCAGCGCACCGTGTTCATCGGCCGCAACGCCCGCACCGCGCACCTGGAGGCGTCGGAGATCGGCAAGCGCCTGACGGCGCGCGACAATCTGATCCTGTTCCCGGAGGGCACCAGCAACGACGGCACCCGCGTGATGCCGTTCAAGAGCGCGCTGTTCGCCGCGGCGGAGCTGGAGGTTCGCGGCCAGCCGGTCACGGTGCAGCCGGTGACGATCAGCTACGCCACGCTGGACGGCATGCCCATCGGCCGGCACCTGCGGCCGTTCTACGCCTGGTTCGGCGACATGGAGATGGCCGGCCACATGTGGCGCGTCGCCGGGCTGGGCCGCACCACGGTGGTGGTGCAGTTCGGCGAGCCGACGACGCTGGCCGAGCAGGGCTCGCGCAAGGCGCTGGCCGACTACTGCTGGCAGACGGTCGCCAAGGCCCACAGCGCGGCCCTGACCGGCCAGGTCTCGCGCCGCCGGCGGCGCCGATTGCTGCGCCGCAAGGCCGCAGGCTAGGCGAGGGCCGAGCTTGACTGGGGCCATGGCAACCCCTAGGTGTCGCGAGGACAGGCCCGGCCGCGCGGCGGCCGGTCGTGAAGGATCGCGGTTGACCAAGAAGCTCTTCATCAGGACCTATGGCTGCCAGATGAACGTCTATGACTCCGGCCGCATGGCGGAGTTGCTGGCGCCTTTGGGCTACGCCCCGGCGGAAGCCGCGGACGGCGCCGACATGGTCATCCTCAACACCTGCCACATCCGCGAGAAGGCCAGCGAGAAGGTCTATTCCGAGCTCGGCCGGCTGCGCCCTTTGAAGGCGCGCCGCGCGGACGCGGGCGGGGAGATGATCGTCGCCGTCGCCGGCTGCGTCGCCCAGGCCGAGGGCGAGGAGATCCTGCGCCGGTCGCCGGTCGTCGACATCGTGCTGGGCCCGCAGACCTATCATCGGCTGCCGGAGATGGTGGCGCGGGCGACCCGCGCGGTCGACGGCGCCGCGGCCCCGGGCCGCGGCATCGTCGCCACCGACTTCCCGATCGAGTCCAAGTTCGACCACCTGCCCGCGGCGCGCACGGCCGACGGCCCCAGCGCCTTCCTCTCCGTGCAGGAGGGCTGCGACAAGTTCTGCACCTTCTGCGTCGTGCCCTATACGCGCGGCGCCGAGTTCTCGCGGCCCGTTGCGCAGGTCGTCGACGAGGCGCGGCGGCTGGTCGCCGGCGGCGCCCGCGAGATTGTGCTCTTGGGCCAGAACGTCAACGCCTACCACGGCGCCGGCGACGCGGGAGACGTGGGGCTCGCCGGCCTAATCCGCACGCTGGCCGATATCGATGGCCTGACCCGTATTCGCTACACGACCAGCCACCCGCGCGACATGGACGCGGAATTGGCAGCCGCGCACGGCGACATCCCGGAACTCATGCCGTTCCTGCACCTGCCGGTGCAGTCGGGCAGCGACCGCATCCTGAGTGCCATGAACCGGCGCCATACGGCGGACGACTATCGCCGCACGGTCGCGCGCCTGCGCGCGGCGCGGCCGGACATCGCCCTTGGCTCCGACTTCATCGTCGGGTTTCCAGGTGAGAGCGACGCCGACTTCCAGGCGACGCTGGCGCTCGTGCGCGAGGTCGGCTTCGCCAAGGCCTATTCGTTCAAGTTCAGCGCCCGGCCCGGCACGCCGGCGGCGGCGCTCGACGACACGGTGCCCGCGGCCGTGGCCGACGCGCGGCTGGCCGCGCTGCAGGCGCTGCTGGCGCAACAGCAGGACGCCTTCAATGCCGCGACGGTGGGCAGCGAGCTCGACGTGCTGCTGGAGCGGCCCGGCCGTCACCCGGGCCAGTTGGTCGGCCGCAGCCCCTACAACCAGGCAGTCCACGTCGCGGCGCCGGCGGCGCTGCTGGGGCACAAACTGCGCGTCGCCATCAGCCACGTGACGAGCCACAGCCTGGCCGGTTTCGAGGCCGGCACCCCTGACGCGAGGGCCATCGCTTGACCGCGTCCACCGACGCCGCGCGCCGCGTGCAGTTCGACGACAATACGCTGTTGCCGGCGCTGTTCGGCGCCCACGACGAGCACCTGGTGCAGATCGAGCGGCTGCTGGACGTGACGCTGCGCTATCGCGGCAACCAGCTGGAGATCAGCGGCCCGCCGGCCTCACGCGAGATCGCCGAGAAGGCGATCGCCAGCCTCTATGCCCGCCTCAAGGAGGGCAGCGAGGTCACCCAGAGCGAGGTGCAGGCCGCGGTCCGCATGGCGGCGGCGCCGGCGCGCGGCCGCGACGACGGCGCTACGCTGGAGGTGCGCACGCGCAAGCGCCGCATCACCGCGCGCTCGCCGGCCCAGGCCGACTACATCCGCGCGTTGGGCCAGCACGAACTGGTCTTCGGCATCGGCCCGGCGGGCACGGGCAAGACCTATCTGGCGGTCGCCCGCGCCGTCGAGATGATGCTGGATGGCCGCGTCGACCGCATCATCCTGTCGCGCCCCGCGGTCGAGGCCGGCGAACGGCTGGGCTTCCTGCCGGGCGACCTGCAGGAAAAGATCAATCCGTACCTGCGCCCGCTCTACGACGCGCTCTACGACATGCTGCCGGCGGAGCAGGTGGCCAACCGCCTCTCCAGCGGCGAGATCGAGGTGGCGCCCTTGGCCTTCATGCGCGGCCGCACGCTGTCCAACTCGTTCATCATCCTCGACGAGGCGCAGAACACCACGCCGATGCAGATGAAGATGTTCCTGACGCGGCTGGGCGAGGGCTCGCGCATGGCGGTGACCGGCGACATGAGCCAGGTCGACCTGCCGCTGGGCGCCACGTCCGGCCTGCGCCACGCGCTGAACGTGCTGGGCATCGTCGAGGGCGTCGCCCGCATCCAGTTCACCGACGCCGACGTCGTGCGCCACGACCTGGTGACGCGTGTCGTGCAGGCCTACGAGGCGCACGAGGGCCGCCAGGCCGATGTCTTCCAGCGCAGCGACGAGCCGGCGAAGTGAGCGGCCCCGAGATTGCCGTGACGGTCGCCGGCGGCTGGGACGCCTTGGCCGACGCGGGAACGGTCGCCCACCGCGCCGCCGCCGCGGCGCTGGCGGCCGAGGGCGTCGGGGCGGCGGAACTGAGCGTGCTCCTGACCGACGACGCCCAGGTGCGGGCGCTGAACCGCGACTACCGCGGCAAGGACGCGGCCACCGACGTGCTGTCGTTCCCCGGCGACGACGACGATGCCGGCGGGCCGCGCCTGTTGGGCGACGTGGTGGTCGCAGCCGGGACCTGCCGCGCCGACGCGGCGCGCGAGGGCAAGCCGGCCGCCGATCACCTGGCGCACCTGGTGGTGCATGGCACGCTGCACGTTCTGGGCTATGATCACGCGACGACCGCCGAGGCGGAGGCCATGGAGGCGCTGGAGCGCCGGGTCCTCGCCGGTCTCGGCATCTCGGACCCCTATGCGCCCCCCGACGCGCGTCAGGCTGGGGCGGCGTGACGCAGGCGATGAGCGAGGACCCCGGAAGTACCGCCGCCGGCCGTCCCGACGAGGATGACGGCCAATCCATCGTCCGCGAGTTCCGCGGCTGGATGCGCGCGCTGTTGCGCCGGCGCAACGGCGACGGGCAGATCCGCGAGACGCTGGAGGACCTGATCGAGGACCGCGAGGAGGCCGAGGTCCCGATCGATCCCGACGAACGCACGCTGATCGCCAACATCCTGGCGCTGCATGACATGACGGCCGAGGACGTCATGGTGCCGCGCGCCGACATCGTCGCCGTGCCCGAGGACACGCCACAGGACGAGCTGATCACGCTGATCAGCGAGGAGGCGCACTCGCGCCTGCCCGTCTACCGCGAGAACCTCGACGAAGTCGTCGGCATGGTCCACATCAAGGACGTGCTGTCGGCGCTGAAGCGCCAGGGCGGCGCCAAGGTCAGCGAGCTGGTGCGCCGCATCCTGTTCGTCGCGCCGTCGATGCGCGTGCTGGACCTGCTGCTGGAGATGCGCCAGTCGCGCATCCACATGGCCATCGTCGTCGACGAATACGGCGGCGTCGACGGCATTGTCACCATCGAGGACGTCGTCGAGGAGATCGTCGGCGAGATCGAGGACGAACACGACGTCGCCCAGGGGCCGACCCTGACGCGGCGCGACGACGGCACCGTGCTGGCCGACGCACGCACCGAGCTCGAGGAGTTCGAGGACTTCGTCGGCCCGGTGTTCGGCGACGCGGAGCGCGAGGAGAACGACACGCTGGGCGGCGTCGTCTTCGCCCTGGTCGACCGCGTGCCCCAGCGCGGCGAGATCGTGCGCCACCCCTCGGGCCTGGAGTTCGAGGTGCTGGACGCCGACCCGCGGCGCATCCATCGCCTGCGGGTACGCAACCTGCCGCACGCGGCCGCCGCGCCGGCGGCGGCTTCCTCCTCCGCCTGACCGCCGGCCGATGATCGCGCGGCTGGCCGCGTTGCTGGCCGGGCTCGCGGGCTGGCGCCGCGCGCTCGTCGCCTTTGCGTTCGGCGTCGCCGCGACCGCGGCGCTGCCGCCGTTCTATCTGCTGCCGCTGCTGATCGTCGCCTTCACCGGCCTGCCGTGGCAGCTGGAGGGCTGCCGCGCCAAGCGCGACGCGGCGGTGATCGGCTGGTTCTTCGGCATCGGCTTCTTCGCCACCGGTCTCTACTGGATCGCCGAGTCGATGCTGGTCGACGCGGCGCGCCACGCCTGGCTGATTCCCTTCGCCATGGTCGGGCTCTCTGGCGGCCTGGCGCTGTTCCCCGCCGGCGTCGCCGTAGCGCTGCTGTACGTCCGTCGCCGCCGCTGGGTCGCCGGCGCCGGCGTGCCGTTCGCCTTCGCGCTGCTGTGGACTTTTTCCGAGTGGCTGCGCGGCTGGTTGCTGACCGGCTTTCCCTGGCACCTGGTCGGCACCGCCTGGGTCGCGGTCGAGCCGGTGCTGCAGTTCGCCGCCGTCGCGGGCGTCTTCGGCCTGTCGCTGTTGACCGCGACGCTGGCGGCGCTGCCGGCGGCGCTCGCCGCACCCGACGGCACGCCAGCGCGTCGGCCGGCCTGGATCGCGCTCGGCGCCGCCGTTGCCGCTCTGGCGGTCATCTGGATCGGCGGCGCCTGGCGCCTCAACGACGCGCCCGACCCGCGCGCCGATCCGGTGCCCGGCGTCATCCTGCGCATCGTCCAGGCCAGCATCCCGCAGCACCTGAAGTGGCGCGACGACCTGCGCAGCGGTCACGTGCGGCGCCAGATCGCGCTGAGTCGCGGCCCCGGCGAACCGGCGCCGAGCCACGTGATCTGGCCCGAGACCGCGGTGCCGTTCTACCTGGAGAGCGACGAGGGGCTGCGCCAGGCGCTGGGCGCCGCGGTGCCGCCCGGTGGCCTCTTGATCACCGGCGCGCCGCGCTTCGACGGCCCGGCCGGCGCGCGGCGCTACTACAACAGCGTGCAGGCGCTGAACGCCGACGGCGTCATCGTCGCGACCTACGACAAGGTCCACCTGGTGCCGTTCGGCGAATACATGCCGCTGGGCGACCTGTTGCCCTGGGGCCAACTGGCCGCCGGCGCGGGCGCCTTCAGCGCCGGGCCCGAGCGGCGCACGCTGAACCTGCCCGGCCTGCCGCCGCTCAGCCCGCTGGTCTGCTACGAGGTGATCTTCCCGGGCGCCGTGGCGCGGCGCGACGCGCCGCCCGCCTGGCTGTTGAACGTCACCAACGACGCCTGGTTTGGCCGTTCCGCCGGGCCGCACCAGCACCTGGCGCTGGCCCGAGTGCGCGCGGTGGAGGAAGGCCTGCCGCTGGTCCGCGCCGCCAATACGGGCATTTCCGCCGTCGTCGACCCCTACGGCCGGGTCATGGCGCGCCTCGGCATCGGCGTCGCCGGGGTCATCGACGAGGTGCTGCCGCGGCCGCTCGACGGGGCGACGCCGTTCCGCGCGCTGGGCGAGGCCTGGCTTGTCGCATTGGGGCTACTTTGGATAGTTGTCGCACGGCTCTCCTCTCGCCCGTAACGCGCGAAGTCGACGGCATTAGACACAACTTATTTCATTTGACCTTTTGGTCAAATGCGACTAGACCCCGGCGCCAGGACGGGGGGTCAGCGGCCCGCGTGTCGGGCCGTTCCGTCAATCGGTGAAATGAGGACGTTCATGTCAGCCACCCAGACGACCCGGCAGGCGCCGTCGCGGGAGCCCGTCGGTGCGGGCGGACCCAACGCGGTCGACGTGCATGTCGGCAGCCGCGTGCGGTTGCGCCGCACGCTGCTGGGATTGAGCCAGGAAAAGCTCGGCGAGGCCATTGGCCTGATCTTCCAGCAAGTGCAGAAGTACGAACGTGGCGCCAATCGCATCGGCGCCAGTAGACTCTACGACCTGAGCCTCGTGCTCGATGTGCCTGTCTCGTACTTCTTCGACGAGATGCCGGGCGAGGTTTCCGCCCGGGCGCCGCGGCTTGCGGCGCGCGACAAGCTGCCGGACATCCAGTTGCCGGCGCCAACGAACGAGATCACACGGCGAGAAACGCTAGAACTGGTGCGGGCCTACTACCGCATCAAAACGCCGCAGGTGCGCAAGCGCCTGTTCGAACTGGCCAAGGCGCTGGCCAAGACCAGCGAAGCCAGCGCGGTTAGTTGATTTCTTGACCGGCGGTCCGCGCCGCCGGACCGGCGAATTCACTTGACGCCTGTGCGGCCGGACTGCCACTAAGCGCTCCGCCGCCGGCCGGGTCGACCGGCCGGCGGCGCTTGTTTTTCCACATGCGGGATGCTGCCCGACGCTGTGACGGTACGGGGCGGCGCGACCAGCCTATAACCCGAGGGGGACGCCGATGACGCGAGGCAATTACCTGTTCACCAGCGAGTCCGTGGCCGAAGGGCACCCGGACAAGATCTGCGACCGGATTTCAGATTCGATCGTCGACGCCTTCCTCACCGCCGACCCGGAGAGCCGCGTCGCGGTGGAGACCCTGACCACCACCAACCGGGTCGTCTTGGCCGGCGAGGTGCGCGGCCCGGCGTCGATCGACGGGCCGCACATGGCGGAAATCGCGCGCGCCTCGATCCGCGACATCGGCTACGAGCAGGAGGGCTTCCACTGGAAGGAGGTCGAGGTCGAGTGCTACGTGCACAGCCAGTCGCCGGATATCGCCCAGGGCGTCGACGCCGCCGGCAACAAGGACGAGGGCGCGGGCGACCAGGGCCTGATGTTCGGCTATGCCTGCCGCGAGACCGACGCGCTGATGCCGGCGGCGATCTACTACAGCCACGCCATCCTGCGGTCGCTGGCCGATGCGCGCCATTCGGGCTCCGAGCCGGGACTGGGCCCCGACGCCAAGAGCCAGGTGACGCTGCGCTACCAGGGCGGCAAGCCGGTGCACGCGACCTCGGTCGTCGTATCCACCCAGCACGCCGAGAACCTGGACCAGGACGAGGTGCGCGAGATCGTGCGGCCGCACGTCGTCAATGTGCTGCCCGACGGCTGGATGTGCGACGAGGACCAGTTCTACGTCAACCCGACCGGCCGCTTCGTGGTCGGCGGCCCCGACGGCGACGCCGGCCTGACCGGGCGCAAGATCATCGTCGATACCTATGGCGGCGCGGCGCCGCACGGCGGCGGCGCGTTCTCCGGCAAGGACCCGACCAAGGTCGACCGCTCCGGTGCCTACGCCATGCGTTACCTGGCGAAAAACGTGGTCGCGGCGGAGCTGGCCGAACGCTGCACGCTGCAGGTGGCCTACGCCATCGGCGTGTCGCAGCCGCTGTCGCTCTACGTCGAGACCCACGGCACCGGCGAAGTCGACGAGGACAAGCTGGCGCGCGTGCTGCGCGAGGCGATGGACCTGTCGCCTCGCGGCATCCGCCAGCACCTGGGGCTCAACAAGCCGATCTACGCGCGCACCTCGGCCTACGGCCATTTCGGCCGGCCGCCCGAGCCCGACGGCGGCTTCTCCTGGGAGCGCGCCGACCTGGCGGACGAGTTGCGCGCCGCGTTCTAGCGCGCACGTGATGGCCGGCGACTCCCGCCGGGTCTACGGCCGGCGCGCCGGCCGCCGCCTGCGGCCCGGCCGCCAGGCACTGCTGGACGAATTGCTGCCGAAGCTGCGGCTCGAACCGCCGACGTCCGGCTGGCTCGAGCCCGCGCAGCTGTTCCCGCGCGCGGCCGACGACCTGTGGGTCGAGATCGGCTTCGGCGGCGGCGAGCACCTGGCCTGGCAGGCGGCGCACCACCCCCAGATCGGCTTCATCGGCGCCGAGCCGTTCGTGAACGGCGTCGCCCGCCTGCTGGGCTACGTCGCCGATCGGCAGCTCGACAACGTGCGCATCGTCGACGACGACGTGCGCCCGGTGCTGGACGCCCTGCCCGACGCCTGCGTCGGCCGCCTGTTCGTGCTGTTCCCCGACCCGTGGCCCAAGCGGCGCCACCATCGCCGGCGCATCGTCGGGCCGGAGACCCTCGACGGCCTGGCGCGCATCCTCAAGGACGGCGCGGAGTTGCGTGCCGCCAGCGACGACGCCGGCCACGTCGCCTGGATGCTGCGCCATGTGCGCGGCCACGCCGACTTCGAGTGGACGGCGCGGCGCCCGGGCGACTGGCGCCGGCGCCCCGACGACTGGCCGCCGACGCGCTATGAGGCGAAAGCGCAGGCCGCCGGGCGGCCGCCGACGTACCTGTGTTTCCGACGCCGCCCACGGGGCTGATTCCGCCCTTGCGCCGCGCCGCGGAAGCCCTATATTCCGCTCTAGAATAACAAACCTGAACGCCTGGCGACAGGCCGTGAAGGGTGGTCCCGCCGGGGCCGCTCTTTTTTGTTTCCTGAAGCCGGGTGCCTGAGACGGGAGTGGCATGGCCACGCAACCTCTCGCCGCCGCTCAGCCGCACAGTCTGGTCGGCGATACCACGCTCACCGCGCGCATTGCGGCTTTGATCGAGCCGTCGCTGGCGGGCCAGGGCTACGACCTGGTGCGCGTCGTGCTGACCGGTCAGCAGCGCCGCACGCTGCAGGTCATGATCGAGCGCAGCGGCGGCGGCGGCGTCAACGTCGACGACTGCGCCGCCGCCAGCACGCTGATCTCGGCGCTGCTGGACGTCGAGGACCCGGTTTCCGGAGCCTACGACCTGGAGGTCAGCTCCCCCGGCATCGACCGGCCGCTGACCCGGGCGCAGGACTTCGCGCGCTGGGCCGGCCACGAGGCGCGCATCGAGCTGCGCGCGGCGCAGCCCGGCCCCGACGGCACGGCGCGCCGCCGCTACACCGGGCGCCTGATGGGCCTCGCCGACGAGGCGGTGCGGCTGGAGGTCGACGGTGCGGCCGTCGAGCTGCCGCTGGCGGCGATCGGCAAGGCCAAGCTGGTGCTGACCGACGCGCTGATCGCCGCCGCCACGAGCCACTGACAACACGCAACGCACGAAGAAACACGGACGACCGAGACATGGAAGCGACCACTGCACCGATCCGCCTGGAGATGCTGGCCGTCGCCGACGCCGTCGCGCGCGAGAAGAGCATCGAGCGCGACCAGGTGCTGGAGGCGATGGAGCAGGCGATCCAGAAAGCCGCGCGCTCCAAGTACGGCCACGAGCACGACATCCGCGTCGACATCGCGCGCGACACCGGCGAGATCAAGCTGGCGCGCTTTCGCGAGGTCGTCGAGGAGGACGCCGAGATCGAGAACGAGTTCGCCCAGATCCCGCTCTCGGTGGCCCAGCGCGAGAAGCCCGACGCGGCGATCGGCGAGTTCCTGGTCGACGACCTGCCGCCGATCGACTTCGGCCGCATCGCCGCGCAGACCGCCAAGCAGGTCATCGTCCAGCGCGTGCGCGAGGCCGAGCGCGAGCGCCAGTACGAGGAGTACAAGGACCGCGCCGGCGAGATCGTCAACGGCCTCGTCAAGCGCGTCGAGTTCGGCAACGTCACCGTCGACCTGGGCCGTGCCGAGGCCGTGCTGCGCCGCGACGAGGGCCTGCCGCGCGAGAACTACCGCACCGGCGACCGCGTGCGCGCCTATATCTACGACGTGCGCAGCGAGGCGCGCGGCCCGCAGATCTTCCTCTCCCGCGCGCGTCCCGAGTTCATGGCCGCGCTGTTCGCCCAGGAGGTGCCGGAGATCTACGACGGCGTCATCGAGATCCGCGCCGTCGCCCGCGACCCCGGCAGCCGCGCCAAGATCGGCGTGATCTCCAACGACGGCTCGATCGACCCGGTCGGCGCCTGCGTCGGCATGCGCGGCAGCCGCGTGCAGGCCGTGGTCGGCGAGCTGCAGGGCGAGAAGATCGACATCATCCCGTGGTCGCCCGACACCGCCACCTTCGTCGTCAACGCCCTGGCGCCGGCGGAGGTGACCAAGGTCGTGCTGGACGAGGACACCCACAAGATCGAGGTCGTCGTGCCGGACGACCAGCTCAGCCTGGCGATCGGCCGCCGCGGCCAGAACGTGCGCCTGGCGACCATGCTGACCGGCTGGGACATCGACATCCTGACCGAGGAAGAGGAGTCCCAGCGCCGCCAGGAGGAGTTCAACACCCGCAGCCAGATGTTCATCGACGCGCTGGACGTCGAGGACGTCATCGCGCACCTGCTGGTCACCGAGGGCTTCACTTCGGTCGACGAGGTCGGCTACGTGCCGCTGGAGGACGTTGCCTCGATCGAGGGTTTCGACGAGGACATCGCCGAGGAGCTGCAGACCCGCGCCCGCACCTGGCTCGCCGCCCGCGACGAGGAGTTCGAGATCGAGCGCAAGAAGATGGGCGTCTCCGACGACCTGGCCGCGGTCGAAGGCGTCACCCCCGGCATGCTGGTCAAGTTCGGCCGCGCCAGCGTGCGCGAGCTGGACGACCTGGCCGACCTGACCGGCGACGAGCTGCGCTTCATCCTGCTGGACGGCGAGATGGAGATCACGCTCGACGACCTGGCCCAGCTGGAAGGCCGCGCCCTCACTCAGGTGCTGGCGCCCAGCCCGCTCAACGCGGCCGACGCCGACGCCATCATCATGGCGGCGCGGCAGCACTGGTTCGCCGACGAGGAGCCGCCGGCGGAACCCGCGGAACAAGGCGAGGACGCCGAGGCGCCGGAGAGCCCGGCCGAAGACGAGCCGGCGCCGGCGGGGCCGGCGGCGTAGGCGTGGCGATGGCGGCGACGGCGACCATGGCGCATACCGCGCGCAAGCGGCCCGCACCGGACGGTGCCGCGGGGGCCGGACCGTTGCGTCGCTGCGTCGCGACGGGCGCGGTGGAGTCCAAGGACGGGCTGGTGCGCTGCGTCGTCGGACCCGACGGAACGGTCGTGCCGGACGTCGCCGAACGCCTGCCCGGTCGGGGTTTGTGGATCGTTGCGCGGCGGGATATAGTCGCCGGCGCCGCAGCGGGGAAAGGCTTTGCGCGTACCGCGCGCCAGGCGGTCCGGCTGCCGCAAGAGGACGGCGCGGGGCTGGCGGATCGCATCGAGAGCCAGCTGGCGCAGCGTTGTATCGACCTTGTGGGGTTCGCGCGGCGCGCGGGCCAGGCGGTCTGTGGCCAGGACCGGGTGCGCGAGTGGCTGCGGCAGGGACGCTGCGGCCGCGGCGCGGTCGTGCTGGTGGCGGCGGACGGCGCCGACGACGGGGTCGAGAAGCTGGCCAGGCTGGCCGGCCACGCGGCGCCGGAGGCGGCCCGGGTGACGGTCCTCGAGGCGGCGGAACTGGGCCGGGCCTTCGGCCGCGACCGCGTGGTACACGCGGCTGTGGCGCCGGGCCGGCTGGCGGATGAAATCGTACGGGAAGCTCTGCGGCTGGGCGGTTTTCGCGCACGGCCCCAGGACGACAAGAAGTAGCAAGGCATTCGATCACGATGGCGGAAACGACTGAAACGGACAAGAGCAAGCCGCTGAAGCTGTCACGGCCCGGCCGGCTCGAGCTCAAGAAGACGGTCGAGACCGGCCAGGTGAAGCAGAGCTTCAGCCATGGCCGCTCGAAGAACGTGACCGTCGAGGTCAAGCGCAAGCGCACCTATGCGCCCGGCGCCGGCGGCACGATGACCGAGGTCAAGGCCCCGCCGCCGCCCCCAGAGGCGGTGCCGGAACCCGAGGTCGCGGCCGCGCCCGCGACGCAGGAGGCCGAGGCCGAGGCGCCGGAGCGCCGGCCGGTGCGTCAGCTGACCGACGAGGAGCGCGCGCTGCGCATCCGCGTCCTGGAAGAGGCGCGCAAGGCAGCCGAGTTGGCGGCCCACGCCGAGGAGGCGCGCACCGCCGAGGAGGCCATCCGCACGGCCCGCGAGGTCGCGGCGAAGGCCGAGGAAGAGGAGCTCTCGCGCCTCAAGGAGATCGAGGGGCAGCGCCGCGGCGAGGAAGAGGCGCGCCTGAAGGCCGACGAGGAGCAGCGCGCGCTGGGCGAGCAGGCGGCGCAGCGCGCCGCCAGCGCCGAAAAGCGCCGGCGCGAGACGGCGGGGACCCCGGTCGAGGAATCCGCGGCCGACGCCGGCAAGCGCAAGGCGAAGACGAAGCCGGCGGCAGCGACGCCGGCGGCGGCGCGGGCCGCGGCACCGGCGCGGCCGCGCGGCGACGACCGGCGCCGCGGCGGCAAGCTGACCATCAGCCAGGCGTTGGACGGCGGCTCCAGCGAGCGTGTGCGCTCGGTCGCCGCCTTCCGCCGGCGCGTCGAGCGCGAGAAGCGCGCCCGCACGCAGCCCTCCGCGGGGCCGGCGCAGAAGGTGCTGCGCGAGGTCGTGGTGCCGGAGTCGATCACGGTCGGCGAGCTGGCCAACCGCATGGCCGAGCGCGGCGGCGACGTGGTCAAGGCGCTGATGAAGATGGGCGTCATGGCGACGATCAACCAGGCGATCGACGCCGACACGGCGGAACTGGTGGTCAGCGAATTCGGCCACAGCATCAAGCGCGTCTCCGCCGCCGACGTCGAGATCGGCCTGGAGGGCGCCCCCGATGCGGAAATGGCGCTGAAGCCGCGCGCGCCCGTCGTCACGGTCATGGGCCATGTCGACCACGGCAAGACGTCGCTGCTGGACGCCCTGCGCGAGACCGACGTGGTCAGCCGCGAAGCCGGCGGCATCACCCAGCACATCGGCGCCTATCGCGTGAAGCTGGCGTCGGGCGACCAGATCACCTTCATCGACACGCCGGGCCACGCGGCCTTCACTTCCATGCGCCAGCGCGGCGCCAAGGTCACCGACCTGGTGGTGCTGGTGGTCGCCGCCGACGACGGCGTGCAGCCGCAGACAGTGGAGGCGATCAACCACGCCCGCGCCGCGGAGGTGCCGATCATCGTCGCCATCAACAAGTGCGACCGGCCCGAGTCGGACCCGGACCGCATCCGCAACGAGCTGCTGAGCCACGAGGTCGTGGTCGAGAGCGTCGGCGGCGAGGTGCAGGCGATCGAGGTCTCGGCGCTGAAGAAGGAAGGCCTCGACAAGCTGGAAGAGGCGATCCTGCTGCAGGCCGAGTTGCTGGAACTGACCGCCAACCCGGAGCGCGACGCGACCGGCACGGTGATCGAGGCCCAGCTGGACCGCGGCCGCGGCCCGGTTGCGACGGTGCTGGTACAGCGCGGCACGCTGAAGGTCGGCGACATCTTCATCGCCGGGCCCGAGTGGGGCCGCGTCCGCGCGCTGGTCGACGACCACGGCGAATCGGTCGAGGAGGCCGGCCCGTCGACGCCGGTCGAGGTCCTGGGCCTCAACGGCACGCCGCAGGCCGGCGACGACTTCGCCGTCGTCGACAGTGAGAGCCGGGCGCGCGAGGTCACCGAGTTCCGCCAGGACCAGATCCGCGACCGCCGCGCCGCGGCCGGCCAGCGCAGCTCGCTGGAGCAGATGTTCGACCAGCTGCAGACCGGCGAGGCGGCGCAGGTGCCGGTCGTCGTCAAGGGCGACGTGCAGGGCTCGGTCGAGGCCATCGTCGGCGCCCTCGACGGCATGGCGACCGAAGAGGTCAAGGTGCTGGCGCGGCACTCCGGCGTCGGCGGCGTTACCGAGTCCGACGTCTCGCTGGCCGGCGCCTCGAAGGGCATCGTCATCGGCTTCAACGTGCGCGCCAACCCGCAGGCGCGGGAGCTGGCCAAGCGCGACAACGTGGAGATCCGCTACTACTCGGTGATCTACGACGTCGTCGAGGACGTGAAGGCGATGATGTCGGGCAAGCTGGCGCCCAAGGTCGAGGAGGAGGTGCTGGGCCGCGCCGAGATCCGCGAGGTCTTCAACATCACCAAGGTCGGCCGCATCGCCGGCTGCATGGTGACCGACGGCGTCCTGCGCCGCGGCGCCCGGGCGCGCCTGTTGCGCGACGACGTGGTCGTGCACACCGGCACCCTGGGCTCGTTGAAGCGCTTCAAGGAAGACGCGCGCGAGGTCCGCGACGGCTACGAATGCGGCACGTCGCTGGAGAACTACAACGATATCCAGCAGGGCGACGTGCTCGAGTGCTTCGAGGTCAAGGAGACCGCCCGCGCGCTGCAGGCGAGCGGGCGGCGCCCCCCAGCGCCCAAACTGGTCCCATGAGTCGCCGCGCCCCTCACCCGCGTGACGGTCAGCCCCGCAGCCAGCGCCAGCTGCGCGTCGGCGAGGCGGTGCGCCATGCGCTCAGCGCCGCCTGGCAGCGCGGCGAGGTGCACGATCCCGAACTCGCCGGCGTCTCGGTCACGGTGACGGAAGTGCGGCTCAGCCCCGACCTCAGGAACGCGACGGCCTGGATCATGCCGCTGGGCGACGGCGAGCATGCCGCACCTGTGGTCGCGGCGCTGAACCGCGCCGCGCCGTTCCTGCGCAGCCGCGTCGCCCAGGAGGTGCGGCTCAGGTTCGCGCCGCGGCTGAGCTTCGAGGTCGACGCCAGCTTCGCCCACGCCGGCGCGATCGACCGGCTGCTGCACGACCCGGCCGTCGCGCGCGATTTGTCCTCCGACACGGACGACGATGGCTAGAAGGGCCCGCGGCCGGCCGATCCACGGCTGGCTCAACCTCGACAAGCCGTCCGGCATCAGCTCCGCCCAGGCGGTGGCCGCCGTGCGCCGGGCGACCGACGCGGCGAAGCTGGGCCATGCCGGCACGCTGGACCCGTTCGCGACGGGCGTGCTGCCGATCGCGCTGGACGAGGCGACCAAGACCGTTCCTTATGTCGTCGAGGCGGCCAAGGCCTACCGCTTCACGGTGCGCTGGGGCGAGGCGCGCACCACCGACGACCCCGAGGGCGAGGTCGCGGAGGTGAGCGACGAGCGGCCGGACGCCCAGGCCATCGCCGCGGCGCTGCCCGCCTTCGTCGGCGAGATCGACCAGGTGCCGCCGGCGTTCTCGGCCGTCAAAGTGGCGGGCAAGCGGGCCTACGCCATGGCCCGCGCCGGCGAGGCGGTCGAGCTGGCGCCGCGCCGCGTGCGTATCGACACGTTCGAGCTGGTCGAAGTCGCCGACGCCGACCATGCCGTGTTCACCGTCGCCTGCGGCAAGGGGGCCTACGTGCGCAGCCTGGCGCGCGACCTGGCGCGCGAATTGGGCACCGTCGGCCACCTCTCCCGGTTGCGCCGCACGGCGGTCGGGCGGTTCCACATCGAGGATGCGATTTCGCTGGAAAAGCTGCAGCAAGTTGGCCATATTGCCGCCGCTGGTCCGCCCCTGATCCCGATCTCGACCGCGCTGGACGACATCCCGGCGCTGGCCTTGCGGGACGACGAGGCGGATCGCCTGCGTCAAGGGCAGGCGGTCCCGGTGTTGCGACCGGCGGACCGGGCGCGCATAGAAGCCGTGGGCGACGACGGCGTCGTGCTGGCCATCGCGGGGGACCTTCCCGTGGCGCTGGTACGCGTCGACGGCATCCAGATCAGGCCGCTACGCGTGCTGAACCTGTAAGCTCGAAAAACGGAGTCCACGATGTCGATCACCGCTGAGCGGAAGTCGGTACTCATTGACGAATACCGCGTTAAGGACGGCGACACCGGGTCGCCGGAGGTGCAGGTCGCAATCCTCACCGAGCGCATCTCGAACCTGACCGAACACCTGAAGTCCCACAAGAAGGACCACCACTCGCGCCGCGGCCTCCTGATCATGGTCGGCCAGCGGCGCCGCCTGCTCGACTATGTCAAAGGCAAGAGCGTCGAGCGTTATCAGACGCTGATCCAGCGTCTGGGCATCCGCCGCTGACGGCGGTTCGCTACGGGCGCTGCGGGCAATCCGGTCCGCGGCGCCGTTCAACACCGCGCATCCGGCGCGGCCGGCTGTCCCCCGCGAAAGGCTCGGGGGAGCCGGACGGGAAACCTAGGAAAAACTGAATGTTCAATATCGTCCGTAAGGAGATCACCTGGGGCGGTCGACCGCTCGTGCTGGAGACCGGGCGCATCGCCCGGCAGGCCGACGGGGCCGTCCTGGTCAGCTATGGCGATACGTCGGTGCTGTGCACCGCGGTCGCGCAGAGGCAGCCAAGAGCCGGCATCGACTTCTTTCCGCTGACCGTCAACTACCAGGAAAAGAGCTTCGCCGCCGGCAAGATCCCCGGTGGCTTCTTCAAGCGCGAAGGCCGTCCCAGCGAGAAGGAGACGCTGACTTCGCGCCTGATCGACCGGCCCATCCGGCCGCTGTTCCACAAGAACTTTCGCAACGAGACCCAGGTCATCTGCACCGTGCTGTGCCACGACCTGGAGAACGACCCCGACATCGTCGCCATGGTCGGCGCCTCGGCGGCGCTGACGCTCTCCGGCATCCCCTTCCTGGGGCCGATCGGCGGCGCGCGCGTCGGCTACATCGACAGCGAGTACGTCATGAACCCGCGCCTCGACCAGGCCGAAGACAGCGTGCTCGACCTGGTCCTCGCCGGCACCCAGGAGGGTGTCCTGATGGTCGAGTCGGAGGCCTCGGAGCTGAGCGAGGAGGTCATGCTGGGCGCGGTCACCTTCGGCCATCGCGAGATGCAGCCGGTGATCGACGCCATCATCGACCTGGCCGAGCAGGCGGCGAAGGAGCCCTGGGCGGTCCCCGAGACGCCGCCCGAGGTCGCCGAGATCGCCGAGAAGGTGCGTGGGCACGCCGAGACGCCGATGCGCGCGGCCTACGGCGAGACCGTCAAGCAGGCTCGCGTCGATGCCGTCGCCGCGGCCAAGCAGTCGACGGTCGCGGCGCTGGAGGCGGCGGACGTGCCGCTCGACCACGTGCCGGGCGCGCTCAAGGCGCTCGAGAAGGAGATCGTGCGCCACGACATCCTGAAGACCGGCCAGCGCATCGACGGCCGCGACACGCGCACCGTGCGGCCGATCGTCAGTGAGGTCAGCGTGCTGCCGCGCAGCCACGGTTCGGCGCTGTTCACCCGCGGCGAGACCCAGGCACTGGTCGTCGTCACGCTGGGCACCGGGCAGGACGAGCAGATCATGGACGCGCTGGCGGGCGAGTACCGCGAGCACTTCATGCTGCACTACAATTTCCCGCCCTACTCCGTCGGCGAAGCCAGCTTCCTGCGTTCGCCGGGCCGGCGCGAGATCGGCCACGGCAAGCTGGCCTGGCGCGCCGTGCGCCCGCTCATGCCGGCGAAGGAGGACTTCCCCTACACCGTCCGTATCGTCTCGGAGATCACCGAGTCGAACGGCTCTTCGTCGATGGCGACCGTCTGCGGCACCTCGCTGTCGCTGATGGACGCGGGCGTGCCGCTGAAGGCGCCGGTCGCGGGCATCGCCATGGGCCTGATCAAGGAGGACGACGGCTACGCCGTGCTCTCCGACATCCTGGGCGACGAGGACCATCTGGGCGACATGGACTTCAAGGTCGCCGGCACGGAAGACGGCATCACCTCGCTGCAGATGGACATCAAGATCACCTCGATCACCGAGGAGATCATGCGCATCGCGCTCGACCAGGCGCGCGACGGTCGGCTCCACATCCTGGGCGAGATGGCCAACGCGCTGGGCAGCGCCCGCAGCGACATCAGCGACTACGCCCCGCGCATCACCACGTTGCAGATCAACAAGGAGAAGATCCGCGACGTAATCGGCACCGGCGGCAAGGTGATCCGCGAGATCTGCGAGGAGACCGGCTGCAAGATCGACATCGACGACGAGGGCCTGATCAAGGTCGCCAGCGTCGACGGCGAGGCGGCCGAGCGCGCCATCGACTGGATCAAGGGCATCGTCGCCGAGCCGGAGCTGGGCGTGATCTACACCGGCAAGGTCGTGAAGGTCGTCGACTTCGGCGCCTTCGTGAACTTCCTCGGCGCCAAGGACGGCCTGGTGCACATCTCCCAGCTGAAGCCCGAGCGCGTCGGTCAGGTGACCGACGTGGTCAACGAGGGCGACTCCGTAAAGGTCAAGGTCATCGGCTTCGACGACCGCGGCAAGGTCAAGCTGTCGATGAAGGTCGTCGACCAGGAGACGGGGGCGGACATCTCCGACCAGTTCCCGGATGCCGGCGCCGGTGGCGGCGGCGAGCGCCGCGATGGCGACCGCCGGCCGCGGCGGCGCCACGCCTGACGCCGGGCCGGCACCGCGGGTACCCTGGAGGGCGGCCATGCGGCCGCCCTTCGTGCTCTGAGGCCTAGTTGAAGCGAACGCCATGCGCGAGCACCGCATCTACGGCCATCGCGGCGCGGCGCTGCGCGCGCCGGAGAACACCCTCGCCGGCCTGCGCCGCGCGCACGAGCTGGGCGCGACGGCGGTCGAAGTCGACGTGCAGCTCACCCGCGACGGCGTCTGCGTGCTGATCCACGACTTCGCCGTCGAGCGCACGACGAGCGGCGAAGGCCCGGTGCCGGCGCACGATCTCACGGCCCTCAAGACGCTCGACGCCGGCGGCAAGTTCCACGAGGACTACGCCGGCGAGGAGATCCCCACCCTCGTCGAGGCGCTGGGCCTGCTCGCCGAGCTGGGCCTGCACGTGAACCTGGAGATCAAGCCCTATCCCGGTCACGAGGAGCGCACCGCCCGGGCGCTGTTCGTCGAGCTGGCGGCGCACTGGCCCGAGGACCGCGAGCCGCCGCTGGTCTCGAGCTTCCAGCGCGCCAGCCTGGCGGTCGCCCAGGCGGCGGCGCCCGACATGCCCCGCGCCCTGATCGCCAGCCGCGGCCGCGCCGCCACCTGGCTCAGGGACGCCCGGGCGCTCGATTGCGTCGCGCTCCACACCAGCCACAAGCGGGTCACCCTGCGCCTGGTGCGCCGCGTGCACGATGCCGGGCTGCTGCTGGGCGTCTTCACGGTGAACGAAGCCGCTCTGGCGACGCGCCTGGGCGCGTTGGGCGTCGACTATCTGTTCACCGACGCCCCCGACGTCGTCGGCCCGGCGTTCCTGGAGGCACGGGGCTAAGTCGGCGCGAACACCCGGACCGGGTCGTCCCAGCCGGCGACCGCGTGGGCCCCGAGGTCGGTGCAGGCATGGCCGCTGGCGCTCGCCAGTGCCTCGGAGAGCACGATCGGCCGGTCGAGGGTGCGGGTCAGCCCTCGATCCGCGCGGCCAGGTTGACTGCCTGGCCCATCACCGTGAAGTCGAGCCGCGTCGGCGAGCCGACGTTGCCGTAGACCAAGTCGCCCAGATGCAGACCGATACCGAAGCGCACGTCGAGCGGCTGCGCCTGCGCCGCCTCGGCCGCCGTCAACGCCGCGCGCGCCGCCTTCCGCCCGGCGTCGTCGGCCGGGAAGATCGCCAGCACCGCGTCGCCGATCAGCTTCAGAACTTCGCCGCCGGCGTCGGCGACGACATCGTCGACGAGCTCGAAATACGCGTTCGCCAGCGCCACCGCGTCGGCCGGCGGCAGCTCGTTCGAAATCCGGCTCCAGCCGCGCAGGTCGCTGAACCAGATCGCCGCGCGCAGGGTCTCGACGTCGCCGCGCTGGATGCGCCCCTCGAGCACGCGCGCGCCGCTGCGCGGGCCGATGTAGACGGCGGCCAGCGTATGCGCCAGGCGGTGGGCGGCGATGGTCTCCAAGAGCGGGCTCAAGATCGCCGCGAGCGCCTCGAACTGCGCCACGTCGGCGTCGGCAAAGCCGCCGTCGCGTTCGGTCACCAGCACCATGGCCGCGCTTTGGCCGGTCGAAAACGTCAACGGCACGGCGAGGTAGTCGCTGGCACCTTGGGCCTTGAGGTCGTGCAGCAGGCGGTGGTCGCCGTCGCCGAGGTCGTGCAGGCGGCGGCGGAACGTCGTGCGCGTCTGCCGCAGGATCTCGAGCGGACTGCCGACGAAACTCGCCTTGCGCTCGAGGCCGTGGGTGGCGACGCGGTCCGACTCCAGCCGGCCGCCGGCCTCCCAGATCGCCGACCAGCCGGTCTCCAGCGGGTGCAGCGTGCGCATGGCCAGGCGCAGCCGCACGAGGGGCGCGCCGGCATCGACCAGGTGCGTGGCGAGCGCGGCCGTCAGTTCGTTGGGATCGCCGAGGAACCGGCCCTCGTCGAACAGCCAGTCGACGACGGGCGCCAGCGGCCAGCCGCCTTTGCCGGTCAGCGCGTCTGCGAACACGAGGCCTGTCGCGCGTGCGTCATCACGGCGCGAACTTTAGCGCATCGGTCGCGTTACGGATGCCGGTTCAGTCGGTGGTGGACCGCGCCTGCGCCAGGTGCTCGAACAGCGCCGCGTTGGGGCAGAACCGGCGCGCCATGTCCGGATTGAAGCGCCACTGCAGCAGCCGCTCGCAACGGCCCACGTCCGGGCACCCCGTGCACCGGCGTTCGGCGGCCCGCATCTCGTCCCACGCCGCATCGGCGGCGTGCTCACGATCGACGCCGAGGCACAGCATCATCGCCGCCATGCGCTTGCGGTGCGGTGCGTCGCCGGAGAACGACATGAACAGGTCGGCGCGCTGCATGCCGGCGCGCGCGAGCGCGCGGTCGAGGACGTCGTCGGTCGAGTGGTTCAGGGCCTGTCGCAGGGGCGGCTCGGTTCGCCAGCGCTTGAGCGCGACGATCATCCGGGTGATGCGAAGCCTCAGCTTGTCGGCAGTGCTTCCGCGCACCGTCCTGTTCCCCACAGCGGACTTGAAGCCGATATCGCGTGTGACAGTATTCACCTGCATCGAGTCACGTCAATTCTTGAAACTGCTGTTGACGTTAGCCTATGCGGGTTAATATTTCGTTAGGCTGAATTACCGATGTCTTAAGGCGACTTCGCTCGCGACCCGGAACGGTTCCAGTTCGCACTCTCGTGCCCGCCGTCTCACGCAATCCTGAACGACTCGGGCCTACGCAGCGTCGCCGCCGCCGGCTATGACAGGACGCCAGCACGGAGAATCCCATGCGCTTGCCGATCGCCGCCGTTCTTGGCCTGCTCGTGGCGCTGCCGAGCGTCGCCGCGGAGCCGCTCAATCCCATCGCCATCGACGAGTGGAAGGTGCCGTACGAAAGCTCCCGGCCGCGCGACCCCTATGCGCAAGGCGACGGCGTCTGGTTCGTCGGCCAGCGCGGGCACTACCTGGCGCGGCTCGATCCCGCCGCGGGCCGCTTCGCCAAGGTCGACCTCGACGACGGCGCCGGGCCGCACAACCTGATCGTCGGCCGCGACGGCGTGGTCTGGTACGCCGGGAACCTGAAGGGCTACATCGGCCGCTACGACCCGGCGGCCGGCACGACGGAAAAGATCGACATGCCGCGGCGCGCGGCGCGCGATCCCCACACGCTGGTCTTCGATGGCGACGAGCGGCACATCTAGTTCACGGTGCAGCAGGGCAACTTCGTCGGGCGCCTGACCGTCGCCAGCCGCGCCGTCGACCTGATCCCGGTCCCGACCCGCAGTGCCAGGCCCTACGGCATCGTCGTGGCGCCCGACGGCACGCCCTGGATCGCGCTGTTCGGCACCCACAAGCTGGCATCGGTCGATCCCTCGACGCTGGCCCTGACCGAGCACGACCTGCCCGACAAGAGCGCGCGGCCGCGGCGCCTGGAAGTCGCCAGCGACGGCCGGGTCTACTACGTCGACTACGCCAAGGGCCGGCTGGGCCGGCTCGACCCCGCGACGGGCACGCACGAGGACTGGCCGATGCCGTCGGGCGACCGCGCGCGGCCTTACGGCATGGCGGTCGACGCCCGCGACCGCCTGTGGTTCGTGGAGACCGGCCCGTCGCCCAACACCTTCGTCGGCTTCGCGCCGGACACGGCGACGTTCTTCTCGATCACGCCGATCCCGTCGGGCGGCCGCTCGGTGCGGCACATGGCGTTCCATGCGCCGACAGGGACGGTGTGGTTCGGCACCGACGCGAACACCATCGGCCGCGCGAGGGTCGGGAAGTAGCGAAAGCGGCCCGGCGCGAACTACCCGGCGCTGCCGTTGCCCTTGGGCTTCGGGATGCCGATGGCGTGGAAACCGGCGTCGACGAAGTGCACCTCGCCGGTGACGCCGGCCGACAGATCGGACAGCAGGTACATGCCGGCGTTGCCGACCTCGGCGAGCGTGACATTTCGCCGCAAGGGCGCGTGGTCGCGGTTGTAGGTGTAGACGTAGCGCGCGTCGCCGACGGCCGAGCCCGCGAGCGTGCGCATCGGGCCTGCCGAGATGGCGTTGACGCGGATGCCGTCCGGGCCCAGGTCGGCGGCGAGGTAGCGCACGCTGGCCTCCAGCGCCGCCTTGGCTACGCCCATGACGTTGTAGCTGGGCATGACGCGGCCTGAGCCCTCGTAAGTGAGCGTCAGCAGGCTGCCGCCCTCGCCCATCGCCTCGGCCGCGCGGCGGGCGACGGCGGTGAACGAGTAGCAGGAGACCATCATCGTGGTGACGAAGTTCTCCGCCGAGGTGTCGACGTAGCGGCCCTTCAGCTCTTCCCTGTCGGAATAGGCGATGGCGTGCACGACGAAGTCGAGCCCGTCCCAGACGTCGGCGACGCGGTCGAAGGCGGCATCCAGGCTGGCGGCGTCGGAGACGTCGCAGGGCACGGTCGCCGCGGCACCCAGGCTCTCGGCCAGCGGCGTGACGCGGCGCTCGAAGGCGTCGCCCTGGTAGGTGAAGGCCAGTTCCGCCCCTTGCGCGTGCGCCGCGCGAGCGATGCCCCAGGCGATCGAGTGGTCATTGGCGACGCCCATGATCAGGCCGCGCTTGCCGGCCATCAGGCCGCTTCGCGACGCCTCGTCGGGCGTGGCGGATCCTTCCTCGGTGTCGGCGTGTGTTGCGTCGGTTAGTGCAGCCATGACATGCGAACTGACGCTCCCCCCAAATTAGGTGCCTAACCGTCGTAGCGGCGTATGACGAGGCAGGTGTTGGTGCCACCGAAGCCGAAGCTGTTCGACATCACGCAGTTGATCTCCGCGTCGTCGATGCGCTCGCGCGCGATCGGCATGCCGTCGGCGCCCTCGTCCAGCGTGTCGATGTTGGCGGAGGCGGCGATGAAGCCCTCCTCCATCATCAGCATGGAGTAGATCGCCTCGGTGACGCCGGCGGCGCCCAGCGCGTGGCCGGTCAGCGATTTGGTGGAAGCGATCACCGGCAGGTAGTTGCCGAAGGTCTGGCCGATCGCCTCCAGCTCGCGGATGTCGCCCACGGGCGTCGAGGTGCCGTGCGTGTTGATGTAGTCGACCGGCACGTCCAGATCGGCCATCGCCATCTTCATGCAGCGCACCGCGCCCTCGCCCGAGGGCTGCACCATGTCGAAGCCGTCCGAGGTGGCCCCGTAGCCGACCAGTTCGCCGTAGATCTTCGCCCCCCGCGCCTTGGCGTGCTCCAGTTCCTCCAGCACCACGACGCCGCCGCCGCCGGAGATGACGAAGCCGTCGCGGTCCTTGTCGTAGGGCCGCGAGGCGCGCTGCGGCTCGTCGTTGTAGCTCGAGCTGAGCGCCGGCATGGCGTCGAACAGCACCGAGAGCGTCCAGTGCACCTCCTCGCCGCCGCCGGCGAAGACGATGTCCTGCTTGCCGAGCTGGATCAGCTCGGCGCCGTTGCCGACGCAGTGCGCCGAGGTCGAGCAGGCCGAGCTGATCGAGTAGCTGGCGCCCTTGATCTTGAACCAGGTGCTGAGCGTCGCGGAGTTGGTCGACGACATCGCGCGCGGCACCACGTAGGGGCCGACGCGCTTCGGCCCCTTTTCCCGCGTGGTGTCGAAGGCGGCGAGCAGGTTCTTCGTCGACGGCCCGCCGGAGCCCATGATCAGGCCGGTGCGCTCGTTGCTGATCTCGCTCTCGTCGAGGCCGGCGTCGGCGATCGCCTCTTCCATCGCGATGTGGTTGAAGGCGGCGCCGTCGCCCATGAAGCGCAGCGCCTTGCGGTCGATACGCTCGGCCAGGTCGAGCTCGATCGTGCCGGAGACCTGGCTGCGGAAGCCGAGCTCCTGGTAGGACGCGTCGAAGGAGATGCCGGAGCGGCCCTCGCGCAGGGCGTCGACGACCTCGGCCCTGCCAGTGCCGATCGAGGAGACGATGCCCAATCCGGTGGCGACGACGCGACGCATGGCGAAACTCAGGTGGTCTGGCCTTCGGGGAAAACGCCGACGCGCAGGTTCTTGGCCTCGTAGACCTTCTCGCCGTCCAACAGCGCGACGCCGTCGGCGATGGCCAGGCTGAACCTGCGCTTGATCACCTTCTTGATGTGGATGTGATAGCTCAACAGCTTGGCCTTGGGCGCGACCTGCCCGGCGAACTTGACCTCGCCGACGCCCAGCGCCCGGCCCTTGCCCGGCAGGTTCAGCCAGCCCAGGAAGAAGCCGGCGATCTGCCACAGGCTGTCGAGGCCTAGGCAGCCCGGCATCACCGGGTCGCCCTCGAAGTGGCATTTGAAGAACCACTTCTCGGGATCGACGTCCATCTCGGCGACGATCTCGCCCTTGCCGTAATTGCCGCCGTCCTCGTTGATGCGCACGATGCGATCGAACATCAGCATCGGCGGCAGCGGCAGCTGCGCGTTGCCCTGACCGAACAGCAGCCCGTGGCCGCACTCGATCAGGTCCTGATAGGAGAAGCTGTTCTTCTTGCTCACGGTGACCGATACCCTGCTCGCAGGTCGCACGACGTCCGCCCGGCCGATGCTGCCGGACAATACACCAGACGGCGGCGGCCAGAAATAGCCCATTGGCAGGGCCGGTACCCCACCAGGCCGACGCGACCGGCGGGCACTTCGCCCTTCAATCGCGCCGACAAAGAGCTATATAGGCAGTGATGAGCGAGACGCGACCCTTTGCCGAACCGCTGGCCCGCCTGAAGGACGCCGGGCTGCGCCCGACGCGGCAGCGCCTGGCGCTGGCGCGCCTGTTGGCGGACGGCGGTGACCGCCACGTCACCGCCGAGCAGCTGCACGGCGAGGCCGAGCGCGCCGGCGTGCGCGTTTCGCTGGCGACCATCTACAACACGCTGCACCAGTTCACCCGCGCCGGCCTGTTGCGCGAGGTGGTGGTCGACAGCGGCCGGTCGTACTTCGACACCAACGTCTCCGAGCACCACCACTTCTACGTCGAGGGCGACGGCCGGCTGATCGACATCCCCGGCGAGGCGGTGACGCTGGCCGCGCTGCCCGAAGCGCCCGACGGCACCGCGGTCGACCGCGTCGACGTCATCGTCCGCGTGCGCCCGCGCGGCAGCGACTGAGGCACCGCGGCCTCACACCCCCGGTTAGCCTGGCACGCAAGCCCCTGAAATAGATTGGAATTATTCCAATCTATTGACGAACCTCTTTCCCAGGCTATATAACTTCCACGTGATCGGCGCGGCGCCGGCCGCAGGCCAGGCGCAGGACCGGGCCATGAGCCATCAGGGAAGGAACTGACGAGATGTCGCTGAAGGGCAGCAAGACCGAAGAGAACCTCAAGGACGCGTTCGCCGGCGAGAGCCAGGCCAACCGTCGCTACCTCTATTTCGCGCAGAAGGCGGACGTCGAGGGCTACAACGACGTCGCCGCCGTGTTCCGCTCGACCGCGGAGGGCGAGACCGGCCACGCGCACGGCCACCTGGAATTTCTCGAGGAGACCGGCGACCCGGCGACCGGCGAGCCGATCGGCGAAACGTCGCTGAACCTCAAGGCGGCGATCGCCGGCGAAACGCACGAGTACACCGACATGTACCCGGGCATGGCGCGCACCGCCCGCGAGGAGGGCTTCGACGAGATTTCCGACTGGTTCGAGACGCTGGCCAAGGCGGAGAAGAGCCACGCCGGCCGCTTCCAGCGGGCGCTCGACGAGCTCGGCTGACCGAGGTCGCCTGACACCGACGACGGTGCCGCGCCGGGTTCCCGGCGCCGCCCGTCGCCCGCTAGACCGTCACGCTTTTTGGGCGCGCGCCCACCGGCGACGCGCGGGAGGACGCCCATGGCAGGCGAAGGCAGCCTCGAGGCACCGACCCGGCACCCGATCGACTGGCAGCACCCCGACTTCACCGACGCGGCGAAGCTGGACGCTGAGCTGCGGCGCGTCTTCGACATCTGCCACGGCTGCCGGCGCTGCTTCAATCTGTGCGACAGCTTTCCGCGGCTGTTCGACCTGATCGACGAAAGCGAGAGCGGCGAGCTCGACACCGTCGACAGTGCCGACTTCAAGCCGGTCGTCGACGCCTGCACGCTGTGCGACATGTGCTTCATGACGAAGTGCCCGTACGTGCCGCCGCACGAGTTCAACCTGGACTTCCCGCACCTGATGCTGCGCGCCCGCGCCGTCGAGCTGCAGGCGGGCAAGCTCAGCTTCGGCGAAAGGCAGCTCACCGAGACCGACCGCAACGGCAAGCTGGCCCGGCCCGTCGCCGGGCTCGCCAACTGGGCCTCGCGCCGCGGCAACGGCCTGACGCGGCCCGCCATGCAGGTGACGCTGGGCGTGCACAAGGACGCGGCGCTGCCGAAGTTTGCCGGCAAAACCTTGGCCATGCGCGCCAAAACCGACCCGCCGGAGGTCAACGCGGCGGCGCCCGCGCACGGCCGCAAGGCGGTGCTCTACGCCACCTGCTTCATGAACTACAACGACCCCGCGACCGGGGTCCTGGCCCAGCGCATCCTGGCCCACAACGGTGTCGCGACGGAGGTCGTCTACCCGTCCTGCTGCGGCATGCCGCAGCTTGAGCAGGGCAACCTCGCCCGCGTCGCCGAGACCGCGAAGAGAGTGGCGGCGGAGATGGCGCCGTGGATCGCCGACGGCCACCACGTCATCGCGCTCGTGCCGTCCTGCGCCCTGATGCTGAAATTCGAGTGGCCGCTGATCGTGCCCGACGACGAGAACGTGCGCACGCTCAGCCAGGCGACGCGCGACGTCTCCGAGTACCTGGTCGACATCGCCAAGACCGAGGGGCTGGCGCCGGGGCTCGAGCCGCTGGACGGCAGCGTGGCGCTGCACATCGCCTGCCACGCCCGGGCCCAGAACATGGGCCAGAAAGCGGCCGAGCTGTTGCGCCTGATCCCCGACACGCGGATCGACGTGATCGAGCGCTGCTCGGGGCACGGCGGCTCGTGGGGCATCATGAAGGACAACTTCGAGGTCGGCCTGAAGGTCGGCAAGCCGGTGGCGCGCCAGGCGCTGAAGGCCGCGCCCGCGTTCGTCGCCTCCGAATGCCCGCTGGCCGCCGACCACATCGTCCAGGGCATGGAGCGCCTGGCCAAGGACGGCGACACGGTGCCCGACACGTCGACGCACCCCATCGAGATCTTCGCCCGCGCCTACGGCTTGGCGTAGACCCAAAGGACGAGTACGCAGGACGATGCTGCAGGACACCCCGATGGCCCACGAAATCACCCGCACCGACATCATGCCGATGGAGGTCTATGCGAACGAGCGCGCCGCGCACCGCGCCCGCGCCGTGGCGCTGAAGAAGCATCGCCGCGTCGAGGTCGGGCCGTTCGCCACGTTCTATTTCGAGAACCGCGACACCATGTGGCACCAGATCCACGAGATGCTGTTCATCGAGCGCGGCGACGAGGCGCAGGTCGCCGACGAGCTCGCCGCCTACAACCCGCTGGTGCCGCAGGGGCGCGAGCTGGTGGCGACGATCATGTTCGAGATCGACGACGAGACCCGGCGCAAGACCGTGCTGGCGCGCCTGGGCGGCATCGAAGAAACGGCGTTTCTGCGCGTCGCCGGCAACGTCATCCGGGGCGTGCCCGAGGCCGACGTCGACCGCACCTCGGCCGCGGGCAAGGCCAGCGCGGTGCAGTTCGTGCACTTCCCCTTCGACGACGCCCAGGTCGCCGCCCTCCGCGCCCCGGGCGCCGAGGTCGTCGTTGGCTTCGAGCATGCCAACTACGGCCATATGGCGGTGATGCCTGAGACCGTGCGCGCTGCGCTGGCCGAGGACTTCGATTAGGGTCCAAGGGACCGGCGCGCCCTGCCGGCCTACTCCTTTTGTTGGTGTCCTTCCCCGCCTGAGCTATCGTCTAGGTAGACGATGGTGAGCCGTAGGGAGGTCGACGTGACAAGTTTTATATCTCGCTTAGGTTGTATCGCCGCGGCGCTCGCGCTGGCGGTCCTGGCGGCCTGTCAGACGACGAACGGCGACGAGTTCGTGCCGACGCCGGACAACGCCGGCATGACGGATGCGGAGCGGCTGGCGATGCTGCAGACGTACATGGACAGGGAGGAGTTCGTCACCAAGAGCGACGGCAGCGGCTACGGCCCGATCGGCGGCATGGCGATCGGTGTCTATACCGGCAACCACTTCGTCGACCCCGCGTGCGAGGACCTCAAGATCACCGGCACCGGCGACATCGTCGTCACGCGGCCGCCGATCAAGTTCGGCCAGAACGTCAACCCGATCTCCGGCGCCTGGACCCAGGAGGTCTACGTCGAGGGCTGTGGCCGCCGGATGGTCAAGAACGCGTTCTGGGACGCCAAGCACGGCAAACTCGACGTCGGCATGCTGCCGCCCGGCGCGACGCGCGCCAATTCCGATCGCGAGCTGACGACCCGCGTGTCGGACGCGCTCAAGGCGCAATTGAGGTCCGCGAACGCCGACTGCCACCGCTTCGGCGTCGTCGATACGATCGTCGACGACCCGGCCGGCGACGCCTGGTCGGAGACGTGGTGGGCGTATTTCTGCGACGACGTCGCGCCGCACAACGTGACGTTCCGCACGGGCGCCGACGGCACGGTCGACTTCGACCTCGCCGCCGCCGCGGGAAGCTGACCGCTACTCGACCGCCTTCTCGTCGGGGCTGACGCCCCAGAACTCGTCGCGGGCCAACCAGCCACGGTAGCCGCGCACGTCCAGGCGGCACCAGCCTTCGTCGCAGCGCAAGAGTTCGCCGACGACGCCCGGTTCGGCGCGCACTACCGCGGGCGCCTGCGCCGTGGGGTCGCGCCGCAGCGTGCGCAGCTCGCCCGTCAACACCACGGTGCGCGCGCCCGACAGCATCGCCTTGTGCACCCAGCCTATGGTGCCTTCCCAGTCGCAGATGCGGCGCCAGTTGTCGTACTCGGCGGTGACCGCGACCGGCAAGTCTTTCGCCGTGAACACCCAGTCGACCGGATGGCGCACACCGGGACCGGTGCGCAAGTTGACCTCGTCACTGCGCATGCTGGCGTAGCGCACGACCGAACCGCACACTGTGTCCTGCCCCACCGGCGCCGCGGCCGGGACGGTCAGGCCAGCAAGGACCAGGAGACTCGGGACAGCGAGGAGGGCACGCAAGTTCACACCGTCCGCTTTAGGCCAGGCTTTCGGCGCGGTCAACCACGCGCGCTGTCGCTTGCCCCGGCGCCCGGCTTCGCTGCAAAGTGGCGCCCGTTCTGTGCCACCGGGATTCCGCCATGCCGTCGCCGAAATCGCGCGTCATCGTCACCCGCAAGCTGCCCGACATCATCGAGACGCGGCTGAAAGAGCTGTTCGACGCGACGCTGAATTACGACGACGTGCCCATGTCGCCGAGCGAGCTCGCCGCCGCGGTGGCCGAGGCCGAGGTGCTGGTGCCGACCGTCACCGACCGCATCGACAAGGCCCTGATCGACGCCGCCGGGCCGCAGCTGAAGCTGATCGCCAATTTCGGCACCGGCGTCGACAACATCGACTTGGCCGCCGCGCAGGCCAAGGACATCGCGGTGACCAATACGCCAGGCGTGCTGACCGAGGACACGGCCGACATGACGATGGCGCTGATCCTCGCCGTGCCGCGGCGCCTGAGTGAAGGGGAGCGGGCCCTGCGCACCGGCGACTGGCACGGCTGGAGCCCGACCTGGATGCTGGGCCACCGCATCTCCGGCAAGCGCCTGGGCGTCATCGGCATGGGCCGCATCGGCACCGCCGTGGCGCGCCGCGCGCGCGGCTTCGGCCTCGCCGTGCACTACCACAATCGACGCCGCGTCGCGGCCGAGGTGGAGGACGAACTGGAGGCGACCTATTGGGAGTCGCTCGACCAGATGCTGCGCCACGTCGACATCGTCTCGATCAACTGCCCGCGCACGCCGGCGACCTATCACCTCTTGTCGCGCCGGCGCCTGATGCTGCTGCCGAGCCACGCCTACATCGTCAACACCTCGCGCGGCGAGGTCGTCGACGAGGACGCGCTGGCGGAGCTGCTCGAACAGGAGCGGCTGGCGGGCGCCGGGCTCGACGTCTTCGAGCACGAGCCGGAAGTCAACCCGCGGCTCCTCAAGCTCGACAACGTCGTGCTCCTCCCGCACATGGGCTCGGCGACGATCGAAGGCCGCGTCGCCATGGGCGAGAAGGTGCTGATCAACGTCCAGGCCTTCGTCGACGGCCACACCCCGCCCGACCGAGTGCTGGAGACGATGTTCTGAGGCTGGGGCGGTCAAATGCCCTGCGGCGCCACCAACAAACTCAAGCCCTCATGCTGAGCTTGACGAAGCACGAGGCCGTGCCTCGCGTGCCAAGGGCCTCGTCCTTCGACACGCTCAGGATGAGGCCCTTGAGTCTCGTCCGTGCGGCCGTCTAGGCCGTTTACGCAGCCGGGCGGTGCACGCTCAGATCCGTGATCGACGGCTGCGACCCGCACAGCGGACACGCCGGGTCGGCGGGCACGGCGATGCGCTGGAAGCGGGTGTCGAGGGCGTCGTAGAGCAGCATATGGCCGGCGAGCGTGGTGCCGATGCCGAGCAGTTCCTTCAAGACCTCGGCCGCCATGCATGTGCCCATGACGCCGGCGACGGCGCCCAGGATGCCGGCCTGGTCGCAGCGCGGCACCACGTCCTCGCCCGGCGCCTCCGGGAAGACGCAGCGGTAGCACGGCGTGCCGGGCCGGTGCTTCGGGTCGAAGGTGAACAACTGCCCCTCGAAGCGCAGCAGCGCCGCGGTGACGAGGGGCTTCGAGAGCAGGAAACACGCGTCGTTGACGAGGTAGCGCGTGGCGAAATTGTCGGAGCCGTCGACCACCAGGTCGTAGGGCCGGATCAGGTCCGCGGCCGAGCCGGCCGACAGGCGCACGGGGTACGAGTCGATCTTGACGTCGGGGTTGAGGTCGCGGACCGCCGCCGCGGCGCTCGCCACCTTGCCCTCGCCCAGGCGCGGCGTGGTGTGCACGATCTGGCGCTGCAGGTTCGTGATGTCGACGAGGTCGTCGTCGACGATGCCGAGCGTGCCGACGCCCGCGGCCGCGAGATACATCAACAGCGGCGAGCCGAGCCCGCCGGCGCCGATCACCAGCACCCGCGAGCCGAGCAGCCTCTCCTGCCCCTCGTCGCCTACCTCGTCGAGGATCAGGTGCCGCGCGTAGCGGTGGAACTGGGTGTCGGTGAGCTCCATGCGGGCAGTGTAGCACGCATGCCAAATAGTACAGACAGCGCTGAAGTTCATTCGTTTATACAAAAAGCCTTCGTATAATATGGGCCATAATAAGCCGCCGTGCGACGGATAGTCCTGAGGGCTGTCGCCGGCGGCTACTTACGCTTCCTGCTGGGCATCGAGATCCTGGTTGATTGGAAGCTAATCGAGAGGATGCCACAGTTGATGTCCAGCTTCGTGGAATTCATCGATGTCCCACACCTGCTTCGCATCTTTCGCACCAACCTCCTGATCCCTTGCGCAACCAGAACCGCCAATACCCACAGGAATGTTCGTTCCTGCAAGTGAGTGCGATCTCCGTCTGAAGGGTCCTCGTGCACAGCATCGTCGTCCTGCAAATCTGCTGTGCATTCGTACCGCGCCAATCTTGGGAATTAGGTGGTATCCGCAACAATTCACACCACGCAACGAATTGACCGAAATCTCAACGGCCAAAAAAAGACAGGCCGGGCGCTCAAGTCGCACTGGCCACACTCGAATTTAGGCGGACCTGTCGGCGCCGTAGTGTCAAGAAGCGCCCAGTTCGAAGGCCGCAATAGCCATATCAGGTTGAAGAGACCGCCCCAGCTGACCACTCTGGCTTGGAATAGAAGAACTGATTAGGCAAGCCAAGCTGCTGGCGCACTTCGCGACCTCAAAGAAGCAGTGTAGGTGTCGTTTACGAGATGTCAAAGGCCAGGGCTGCTCTTGCCGGCAACAGCAGCGTGGCACAGCACACGGACCCGACTTGCCCGTTACAGCCCCTCGAACAGCGCGGTCGAAAGGTAGCGTTCGGCGAAGGACGGCAGGACGACGACGATCTGCTTTTCGGCCATCTCCTCGCGCGCCGCGACCTCCAGCGCCGCGGCGACCGCCGCGCCCGACGAGATGCCGCCGGGGATGCCTTCCAGGCGCGCCAGCTTGCGCGCGGCTGCGAACGCGGTCTCGTTGGCGATGCGCAGCACCTCGTCGATCAGTTCGGTGTCGAGGATCTGCGGCACGAAGCCCGGGCCGATGCCCTGGATCTTGTGCGGCCCGGGCCGGCCGCCGGAGAGGATCGGGCTGTCCTCGGGTTCGACCGCGATCATGCGCACCGACGGCTTGCGCGCCTTCAGCACCGAGCCGACGCCGGTCAGGGTGCCGCCGGTGCCGACGCCGGAGATCACCACGTCGACGCCGCCGTTGGTGTCGCGCCAGATCTCCTCGGCCGTCGTCTCGCGGTGCACCTGCGGGTTCGCCGGGTTCTGGAACTGCTGCAGGATGATGGCGTCGTCGATCTCGTCGCGCAGCGCCTCGGCCCTGGCGATGGCGCCCTTCATGCCGTCGGGCGCCGGCGTCAGCACCAGCTCGGCGCCCAACAGTGCCAGCATCTTGCGCCGCTCCGCCGACATCGACTCGGGCATGGTGAGGATCAGCCGGTAGCCCTTGGCCGCCGCGACGAAGGCGAGCGCGATGCCGGTGTTGCCGGACGTGGGTTCGATCAGCACGGTCTTGCCGGGCACAAGGCGGCCGTCGCGCTCCGCCGCCTCGATCATGGCGCGGCCGATGCGGTCCTTGACGCTGGCCAGCGGGTTGAAGAACTCGAGCTTGGCGAGCACCTCGCCCTTGCAGCCGGCCTCGTCGGTCATGCGGCGCAGGCGCACCAGCGGTGTCGCCCCGACCGTCTCGATGATCGAGTCGTAGATGCGACCGCGGAACTCCGGCGCGCCGTTTGCGTCGATATCGTTCGCGACGCTCATCAGATCGTGTAATCCAGCCGCGCCGCGGCGGCCGAATCGACCCCGGCGCGGTGCGCCCGGTCGCACAGCTCTTCGACGCTGATGCCGTCCAGGCGCTCCAGGAACTCGCCCTGCAGGTCCAGCCACAGCGGCTGCACGACGTTCTGGCCCAGCGGCGAGCCGGCGATCTCCGGCGTCTCCTCGGCCGCGTCCTCGACGCCGCCGACGACGCGCACCACGTCGCCGACGCTGACCCGGCGCCGCTCGCGCGCCAGGCGATAGCCGCCGCGCGGCCCCCGCACGCCGATCAGCACGCCGGCGCGCACCAGCTGTTGCAGCACCTGCTCCAGATAGCGCCGCGGGATGCCCTGGCGGCTGGTGATGTCGCGGCTCTGCACCGGCTCGAGGCCGGCATTGAAGGCGATATCGAGCACCGCCTCGATGGCGAACAGCGTCTTTTTCGAGAGCCCCAGCATCGTCAGTCGCCGGTCGCCGCGAGACCGCCCGTCGAGCCGAAGCCGCCCCCGCCCCGCACGCTGTCCTGCAGTTCCTCGACCTCGACCCAATCGGCATGCGTGACGAGCGCGACGACCATCTGGGCGATGCGCATGCCGCGGGTGATGCGGAACGGCTCCGGCCCGTGATTGATCAGCACGACGCCAACTTCCCCGCGGTAGTCGGCGTCGATGGTGCCGGGGGCGTTGAGACACGTGACGCCGGCCTTGAGGGCGAGGCCCGAGCGCGGTCGCACCTGCGCCTCGAAGCCGTCCGGCAAAGCGATTGTCAGACCGGTCGGTACAAGGGCGCGGGCGCCCGGTTCCAACACCATGTCGTCGGCGATGGCGGCCAACAGATCCATGCCGGCGGCGTGCGCGGTCTCGTAGCGCGGCAGCGGCAGATCCGCACCGTGGGGCAGGCGGCGCACGGCGACGGTCGTGGCGCTCATGCGGCGGGCCCCAGCGTCGCCGCGATGCGGTCCGCGAGTTGCCGCGCGACCTCGATCTTGCTCATCGGCGGCCAGGCGTCGACGGCGTCGGCGGTGACGAGATGCACCGTGTTGCGGTCGCCGCCGAAGGTGCCGGTCGCGGGCGAGACGTCGTTGGCGACGATCCAGTCGCAGTTCTTGCGCGCGCGCTTGGCCTGGGCGTGCACGACCACGTTCTCGATCTCGGCGGCGAAGCCCACGACCAGCGCCGGCCGCGCGTTCCCGGCCGTCGCGAGCGAGGCCAGGATGTCCGGGTTCTCCACCAGCGCCAGTGTGGGCAACTCCCCGTCCTTCTTGATCTTCTCCTCCGCCGCGGCGGCGACGCGCCAGTCCGCGACGGCGGCGGCGCAGACCGCGACGTCGACGGGCAACGCCGCGGTGCAGGCGGCGAGCATGTCGCGCGCGCTCTCCACACGCACGACGGCGACGCCCGCGGGGTCGGGCTCCTGGCTGGGGCCGCTCACCAGCGTCGTCTCCGCGCCCAACAGCGCCAGCGCCGACGCGATGGCGTGGCCCTGCTTGCCCGAAGACCGGTTGGCGATGTAGCGCACGGGATCGATGGGCTCGTGGGTCGGGCCACTGGTGACCAGCGCACGGCGGCCGCGCAATAGGCCGTCGGTGAAGTGGTCCTCGATGGCGGCCAGGATGTCGGCCGGCTCGGACAACCTCCCCATGCCGTACTCGTTGCAGGCCATCGGGCCTTCGGCCGGCCCGACGAACGTCACCCCGCGGTCGCGCAGGGTGGCCAGGTTCGCTTGCGTCGCCGCGTGTTCCCACATGCGCACGTTCATCGCCGGCGCCGCCATGACCGGCTTGTCGGTGGCGAGCAGCAGCGTCGAGGCCAGGTCGTCGGCCAACCCACCGGCCATCTTGGCAAGCACGTCGGCGCTGGCCGGCGCGACGACCACGAGGTCGGCGTCGCGGCTGAGCTCGATGTGGCCCATCTCCGCCTCGTCGGTGAGCGAAAACAGGTCCTGGTAGACCTTGTCCTCGCTCAGCGCCGCCAGCGACAGCGGCGTGACGAACTGGGCGCCGCCGCGCGTCAGCACGCAGCGCACGTGGGCGCCACGCTCGCGCAGGCGGCGGATCAGCTCCAGCGCCTTGTAGGCGGCGATGCCGCCCGTGACGATCAGCAAGATGCGCCGGCCGGTCAGCACGTTCGCACCTCCGGAAGTGGACAACGTTCGAAATTTGCGAGGCGGTTGTGCGGAAATCTAGTGTCGTCGGGTCGGGCGTGCAAGGGGCGCTCAGGTCAGTGCGATAAGGACCGCCAGCGCCGCGACGGCCAGCCACAGCGGCCATTGCGGCGGGTTGCGCACGAAATCGCGGGTGTCGAGCTTCAGGCCGCGCTCGCCGATGGCGCGCGTCGTGCGATCGAGCTCCGCAACGAGGCCCGGCAGTCGGCGCCCCGCGGCGAGGGTCTCGACCACGGCCTCGCGCAGCTGCGCCTGCGGGCTGCGGTGCGCCGCCATCCAGTCCTCGACCAGCGGCCGCGCCAGCTCCCACATGTTGGTCTCGGGCGCCAGCGTCCTCCCGATGCCCTCGGCCGTCAGCATGGTCTTCTGGAAGAGGAGCAACTGCGGTTGGGTCTCCATCTCGAACTGCTCGGTGACCTGGAACAGCTGGCCGATCAGGCGCGCGATGGAGATCTCGTGCGTCGGCAGGCCGAAGATCGGCTCGGCGATCGAGCGCACGGCCTGCATGAAGGCGGCGCGCGACTTCGTCGCCGGCACGTAGCCCGCGTCGAAGTGCACGTCGGCGACGCGCGCGTAGTCCTGGGTCAGGAAGCCGGTCAGCATGTCGGCGAGATAGAACTGCGTGCGCCGGTCCAGGCGCCCCATGATGCCGAAGTCGACCGGGCAGATGGCGCCGTCGGCGGCGATGAAGCAGTTGCCCGGGTGCATGTCGCCGTGGAAGAAGCCGTCGCGGAAGACCTGCTGGAAGAACGCCTCGGCCGAGCGGCGCACGATGTCGAGGCGGTCGTGGCCGGCCGCGTCGAGCCCGTCGCCGTCGTAGAGCGGCACGCCGTCGACGCGGGCCAGCGTCAGCACCCGCCGGCCGGTACGCTGCCAGTCGATCTCGGGCACCCGGTAGCCGGCGTCGTCGCCGAAGTTTTCGCGCAGCTCCGCCGCGGCCGCGGCTTCGAGCCGCAGGTCCATCTCGATCGCCACGGTCTCGGCCAGGGTCTCGACCACCTCGACGGGCTTGAGGCGCCGGAAGCGCGGCTGGGTGCGCTCGACCAGCTCCGCAAGCCACCGCGCGAGGTCGAGATCGCGCTGCATCAGCGCCTCGATGCCGGGGCGCAGCACTTTGACCGCGACCTCACGGCCCGCCGGCAGGTCCAGGACCTCCGCACCCGTTTCGGCATCGGTCGTCGCTTCGGCGCTCGCTTCCAGCGCCGGCCGCGTCACGGCGAAATGCACCTGGGCGATCGAGGCGGCGGCGACCGGCGTGTCGTCGAACGACTCGAACAACTCGTCGACCGGGCGGCCCAGCTCGCGCTCGATGGTGGCGCGCGCTTCGGCGGCGGGGAACGGCGGCAGGCGGTCCTGTAGCGCCGAGAGGTCGGCGGCAACGTCCTCGCCCAGGATGTCGGAGCGCGTCGAGACCGCCTGGCCGATCTTGATGAAGCTGGGACCCAGCGCCTCGAACGCCAGCGCCAGGCGCTCGCCTGGCCGCTTGTCGGCCACGCGCGGGTCGACGCGGGCGAACGACAACAGCCGTGCCGCCGTCGCCAGCGGCTGCAGCCCGATCAGCGCGAATGGGAACAGCGCGTCGTAGCGCGCCAGCGTGCGGGCGATGCGGAACAGCCGGAACAGGTGGCGGACGGCCGCGATCATTCTGCTGCGCCCGGGCCCGCCGTCACAGCCGCCAGGCGCCGTGGATCGCCGCGATGCCGCCCGACAGGTTCTGCACGTCGGCGCGCGCCAGGCCCGCGTCGGCGACCATCGCTCTCAGCGTTTCTTGCGGCGGGAAACGGCGGATGCTCTCGACCAGGTAGACGTAAGCGTCGCGGTCGCGGGCGACGATCTGGCCGAGCCGCGGGAGAATAGCGTCCGAGTAGCGGTCGTAGAGCGCGCCCAGCATCGGCACCGCGACGTGACTGAACTCCAGGCACAGGAAGCGGCCGCCGGGCCTGAGGACGCGCCGCGCTTCGCCTAACGCGCGCTCGATGTGCGTCACGTTGCGCAGGCCGAAGGCGATCGTGTAGGCGTCGACCGTGCGGTCCTTGAGCGGCAGCGCTTCCGCGTCGCCGACCAGCCAGTCGACGTCGATGCCACGGTCGATCGCGCGGTCGCGGCCGACCGCGACCATCTCGCGGCTCAGGTCGACGACCGTGACGCGCGCCGTCGGCGCGGTGCCCAGGATCCGGAACGCCACGTCCCCCGTGCCGCCGGCGACGTCGAGCACGTGCGTGCCGGCATGCGGCCGCAACCGGTCGATCAGCGCCGCCTTCCACAACCGGTGCACGCCGCCCGACATCAGGTCGTTCATCAGGTCGTAGCGCCGCGCGACGCTGCCGAACACGTCGCGCACCAGCCCGGCCTTCTCGGCGGCGGGCACGTCGCGGGCGCCGAATGGCGCCGTCCTTTCGGCGGGCTTGCGCATCGTCGCGGGACCATAGCCGCGCGCGCCACGAACGACCATCGGGATCGCGTCCCGCTTCGGTGCGAATCGTCGCTGGCGCGGGCGCGGCGAGGCGATATAGTCGCCGCCCGATGCAGCGCCATGCCTGAACTCCCCGAAGTCGAGACGATCTGCCGCGGCCTCGCCGCCAGGCTGGAAGGCCGGCGGCTGGACGCGGTCGACGCGCGGGTGCCGGCGCTGCGCTTTCCGTTGCCCGACGGTTTTTCGCGGCGCCTGACGGGCCGCCGCGTCATCCACCTGGGCCGGCGCGCCAAGTATCTCCTGGTACATCTCGACGACGGCCAGGTGCTGATCGGCCATTTGGGCATGAGCGGGCGCATGCGCGTTTTCGCGGCGAACGGCGCGGTGCCGCCGCTGGACCGCCACGACCACGTCGTCTTTCGCACCGACGACGGCGCCGAGATCCGCTTCAACGACGTGCGCCGCTTCGGGTTTTTCGACCTGACGACGGAGGACGCCCTCGCCCGGCACCCGATGCTAGAGCCGCTGGGACCGGAGCCGCTGGGCAACGCCTTCGATGCGGAGACGCTGGCGGCCGCACTCGCCGGCAAAAAGACACCGATTAAGGCGGCGTTGCTCGACCAGCGGGTCGTCGCGGGACTCGGCAACATCTATGTCTGCGAGGCGCTCTACTGGGCCGACATCTCGCCGCGGCGCAGCGCCTCGAGCGTGCCGGGCAAACGCGCCGAGCGGCTGGTGCCGGCGATCCGCCGGGTGCTCAGCGAGGCGATCGCCGCCGGCGGCTCCTCGTTGCGCGACTTCGCCCACACCGACGGCGGGTTGGGGTACTTCCAGGCCAGCTTCGCCGTCTACGGCCGCGAGGGCGAGGCCTGCCCGCGCTGCGCCGAAGCCCGTCACCCCTGCCGCGTGCGCCGCATCGTCCAGTCCGGCCGCTCGACTTTTTATTGTGCAGTGCACCAACGATAGGGTAAGACCCGGCGTCCTCATGGGACTGGCGCTTGCCTTGGCGCTGCTGGCCGGCGTTGCGCGCGCCGACGGCTTTCTCCGCGCGCCGGCGGACCTGCCGCTGGCGCCGGGCCTGGTCGAGGTCGGCGACGCCGGCGTGGCGTTCGACAGCCCGGGCGGCCGGGTCGTCGAAGCCTATGCGGCGGGCGACGTCGCGGCGGCGACGGTGCGCGACTTCTATGCGCGCACGCTGCCGCAGCTGGGCTGGCAGCCAGCCGGCGATGACGCTTGGCGACGCGAGGGCGAGCGTCTGACGCTGGAATTGATCCCCGGCGACGGCGCGCTGACGGTGCGATTCTACCTGGCGCCCGAATAGGGCGCCCGCGGAGCAACTCTAGACGGGACCTGCGTGAACGATGGCGTATGACAACATCGAGGTCGAAAGCCACGGCCGCGTGGCGCTGATCCGGCTCAACCGGCCGAAGGCGCTGAACGCGCTCAACGCGGCACTGATGGCGGAGCTCGCCCAGGCGCTGGACGCCGCCGAGGCGGACGACGAGGTCGGCTGCATCGTGCTCACTGGTTCGGAGAGGGCGTTCGCCGCCGGCGCCGACATCAAGGAGATGGCCGAGCGCAGCTATATGGACGTCTACCTCGACGACTTCATCACCGCCGGCTGGGAGCGTCTGGCGACCGTGCGCAAGCCGGTCGTCGCCGCGGTCGCCGGCTATGCGCTCGGCGGCGGCTGCGAGGTGGCGATGATGTGCGACTTCATCATCGCCGCCGACACCGCCAAGTTCGGCCAGCCGGAAATCACCATCGGCACCATGCCGGGCGCCGGCGGCTCGCAACGCCTGACCCACGCCGTCGGCAAGTCGAAGGCGATGGAGGTGTGCCTGACCGGGCGCATGATGGACGCCGAGGAGGCGGAGCGCGCGGGCCTGGTCAGCCGCGTCGTGCCGGCCGCCGACCTGATGGACGACGCGCTGAAGACGGCCGAGACCATCGCCAAGATGTCGCGACCCGTCGCCATGATGACCAAGGAGGCCGTCAACCGCGCCTTCGAGGTGACGTTGAGCGAGGGCGTGCGCTTCGAGCGCCGGCTGTTCCACTCGACGTTCGCGACCGAAGACCAGAAGGAAGGCATGGCGGCGTTCGTCGAGAAGCGCGAGCCGACGTTCCGCAACCGCTGAACCGAAGCGCCCGAAAGCCCTGGATTCCAACGCGCGACTCGGGCGCGCGGGTGACCCGGGCACGCGCTTGACGCTCTTCCGGCCGCTCTGTATAAGCGCGCGTTCGCGATCACCCGCAAGATCTGGAAGTCACCCGTCATGGCCCACCACGCCTCGGCCAAGAAGCGCATTCGCCGCACCGCCCGGCGCACCGCCATCAACCGCGACCGCATGAGCCGCGTGCGCACCTTCGTGAAGCGTGTCGAGGCGGCGCTCGACGCCGGCGACAAGGACGCGGCCGCGGCGGCGCTGAAGGCGGCCCAGCCGGAGATGCAGCGCGGCGTCAGCAAGGGCGTGCTGCACCGGAACACGGTCGCGCGCAAGATCTCGCGCCTGTCCGCCCGGGTCAAAGCCCTGGGCTGACGCCCGCGCCCGCGCCTCTCTTTCTAGGCCGTTCCGCCAGGCCGCGCCGACCCGCGCGGCCTGTTTGCGTCGGGTGACCTGCGCGGCGACAGCGGCGTCGTTGCAACACAAGTCATGATTCTGACATGTTCCGCATTCGGTCCCGTTGCCCCGCTGCGGGCCCAGCGCTATTTTTGCGCTAATCGACGAGCCTGGACGCGGCCGGAAGCAAAAAACCAAGTACTTCTGACGTTTATCCCGCGCTCCACCGCATTCGCTACTTAATACACACGTATATGACATGCTGATTATTTCGCGTGTCATGTATTGATGTGTAGGCGGTTAGAAAAATCCGCCCTTCCACCAGTAAATGGCACGGATTTTTACTTCACGGCGGGGCCGCGCGGTGTTAATCTTTGTCCTTCTCGCGAAGACGCGTTTGGGGGAGGCGCGCGGGGGCCGCTGGCTCTAGCAGGGTCAGTATCGCAGGACCGTTCGACCGCATCGTCGTCGACGTGCGGGTCGTGAAGGAGCAGACGCCGCCGACGGGCGTGTTGGTGGCCGGTGCGCCTGGTGGGCAGGCTGTTTCAGCAAAAAGCGTGTTCGGACCGCCGTCGCGAGGAACGCAGCGGGGCCGGTGCGGCCAAGGCACCGGTGCGAGGTCTGGAAAATAGGTCGCCGGTCAAACGGGGCCGCAGGTAGAGGTCAACGCCTTGATGACGCAGGATTGGGGCTGGACGGATCAGGCTCTGGCAGAGCAATGGGCCCGCATCAGGGGGCGTTTGCGCGAGGAATTCGGCGACGCCGCCTACGATAGCTGGCTGAAGCCGCTGACGTTGGGCGAAGTGCGCGACGGCCGCGCACGCATCGCCGTGCCGACGCGCTTCATGCGCGACTGGATCGACGAGAACTACGCACCGCGCATCCAGTCGCTGTGGTCGGACGAAAACGCCGACATCCGCGACGTGGAGATCATCGTCGAGCCGCGCCGCGCCAGTTCCGGCCCGGCCGGCGGACCGCCGGACGCGGGCCGCGTCGGCAGGCCCGCGCGGCGCGAGCCGCCGGCGGCGCCCGCGATGGCGCAGGAAGGGCGCGAGCTGTTCGACGAGCTCGACTCGACGCTGGACCCGCGCTTCCGCTTCGACAATTTCGTCGTCGGCAAGCCCAACGAGCTGGCCCACGCGGCGGCGCGGCGCTGTTCGGAGAGCGAGGCGGTCACCTTCAACCCGCTGTTCCTGTACGGCGGCGTCGGCCTGGGCAAGACGCACCTGATGCACGCCATCGCCTGGCACATCCGCGAGCGCACGCCGCAGCGCCGGGTGCTCTACCTCTCGGCCGAGAAGTTCATGTACCAGTTCATCCGCTCGCTGCGCTTCAAGACGACGATGGCGTTCAAGGAGCAGTTCCGCTCCGTCGACGTGCTGATGATCGACGACGTGCAGTTCATCTCCGGCAAGGACTCGACCCAGGAGGAGTTCTTCCACACGTTCAACGCGCTGGTCGACCGCAACCGCCAGGTCGTGGTCTCCGCCGACAAGTCGCCGTCGGACCTGGAGGGGCTGGAGGAGCGCCTGAAGTCGCGCCTGGGCTGGGGTCTGGTCGCCGACCTGCACCCCACCGACTACGAGCTGCGCCTGGGCATCCTGCAGTCCAAGGCCGAACGCCTGGAGGTCGAGATCCCGGCCAAGGTGCTGGAGTTCTTGGCCCACAAGATCGTCTCGAACGTGCGCGAGCTGGAAGGTTCGCTGAACCGCATCGTCGCCCACGCGACGCTGATCGGCCGGCCGATCTCGCTGGAGACCAGCCAGGAGGTGCTGCACGACCTGTTGCGCGCCAACGACCGGCGCGTGACGATCGAGGAGATCCAGAAGCAGGTCGCCGAGCACTACAACATCCGCCTGGCCGACATGCACTCGGCGCGCCGCGCGCGCGCCGTCGCCCGGCCCCGCCAGGTGGCGATGTACCTCGCCAAGCAGCTCACCGCGCGCTCGCTGCCGGAGATCGGCCGCAAGTTCGGCGGCCGCGACCACACCACGGTGATGCACGCCGTGCGGCGCATCGAGGAGCTGCGCTCGAACGACAACTCGTTCAACGAAGACGTCGAGCTGTTGCGCCGCATGCTGGAGAGCTGAGTCGCGGTTGGCGGGCCGCGCGCGGGCGTTGGCGAAGCGGCACGCCCGCGCCCCGCGGCCCGCCCGATTCGGCCACCCGTAAGTGCTTGGCAACGCGGCCTTTTCGACCCCGTGCGCGACCCGGCCCGGGGCCGGAAAAGTGTTTAGAATCAACCTGCTTGTGATATACTTCGACCCCGTCTTCAAGGCACGGCGGCAGACTGGTCGTCAGGCCCGCTTTCGCGGTCCCGGCGCCGGTCGAAATACAGGGGTCCGCCGGGTCCCGCGACCGCCGTTCTTCGGGTCCGCGCGCGTGGTGTCGGGGCGTCGCTGGCGCCCCGCGAACGGTCCCCCAGGACCGCCCGCGGCGCGGCTTTCGCGAACGAGAGACGGGGGTCCGGCGCTGCCGGGCCGCAAACCACAACGGCGCGGCGGCCGCAACGGCGCGGCACGGGACGAACGGCCGAAGACGGGCAAGGTGACGGGCAAGGGGCCTCGGGAATGCAGTTGACCATCGAACGCGGCACGCTGTTGAAGGCGCTGGGACACGTGCAGAGCGTCGTCGAACGCCGCAACACCATCCCCATCCTGGCCAACGTGCTGCTGGACGCGCGGGACGGCACGCTGAGCCTGACCGCGACCGACATGGACATCGCCATCGACGAGCGCGTCGCGGCCGACGTGTCGCAGCCCGGTGCCTCGACGGCGCCGGCGCACACGCTCTACGACATCGTGCGCAAGCTGCCCGAGGGCGCCCAGGTCGAGATCGCCATCGACGGCGACGCCGGCCAGATGGCGATCCGCTCCGGCCGTTCGCGCTTCTCGCTGGCCTGCCTGCCCAGCGAGGACTTTCCGGTGATGAGCGGCGGCGAGCTGCCGACGCGCTTCGCGCTGGCCGCCGGCGCGCTGCGCCAGCTCGTCGAGCGCACGCGCTTCGCGATCTCGACCGAGGAGACGCGCTATTACCTGAACGGCATCTACCTGCACGCCGCCGAACAGTCGAACGACGCGGCGCCGACTCTGCGCGCGGTGGCGACCGACGGCCATCGCCTGGCGCGGGTCGAGTTGGACCTGCCCGAGGGCGCCAGCGGCATGCCCGGCGTGATCGTGCCGCGCAAGACGGTGACGGAGCTGCACAAGCTGATCGACGAGACGGCGGAGGACGTCGCCGTCGAACTGAGCGAGACGCGCGTGCGCTTCTCCTTCGACGACGTGGTGCTGACCTCGAAGCTGATCGACGGCACGTTTCCGGACTACGAGCGCGTCATCCCGCCGGACAACGACAAGGTGCTCAAGGTCGACCGCCACCAGTTCGCCGAGGCCGTCGACCGCGTCTCGACGATCTCGACCGAGAAGAGCCGCGCGGTGAAGCTGAGCATCCAGCCGGGCACGATCGTGCTCTCGGCGACCAGCCCCGACGCCGGCAGCGCCACCGAGGAGCTGGAGGTCAACTACGACGAGACGCCGATCGAGATCGGCTTCAACTCCCGCTACCTCTTGGACATCACCAGCCAGATCGAGGGCGACGAGGCGCGCTTCGCGCTGGCCGACGCCGCATCGCCGACCGTCGTGCGCGACGTGTCCGACGAGTCGGCGCTCTACGTCCTGATGCCGATGCGCGTGTGACGACAGCTCCGCTGACAGGCCCCGGAGGCGCCCGCGCCACCGCGCATCTGCGGCCCGCGCCGCCGCCCGTCTGCGCCCAGGCGGTGACGCGCGTGGACCTCACCGATTTCCGCTCCTACGCGCGGCTGCGGCTCGACGTCGTGCCGCGCCCGGTGGTGCTGTACGGCGCGAACGGCGCCGGCAAGACCAACGTGCTGGAGGCGCTGTCGTTTCTGGCGCCGGGCCGTGGACTGAGGCGTGCGCGCCTTTCCGAAGTGGCGCGCCGCGAGGTGCACGAGACCGAGTCGGCTCGCGCCTGGGCCGTCGCGGCAAAGGTGGCGACCCCCGACGGCGAGGCGGCGCTGGGCACCGGCCGCGAGCCGGCCGCGGCGGGCGCGCGCGAGCGCCGGCAGGTGCGCATTGACGGGTCGCCGGCGCGCGGACAGCCCGCCCTCGCCGAGATCCTGGGGATTGCCTGGCTGACGCCCGAGCAGGACCGTCTGTTCGTCGACGGCGCCGGCGGCCGGCGGCGCTTTCTCGACCGGCTGGTGACCGGCTTCGACCCGGCCCAGGCCGGGCGCCTAGCGGCCTACGAGCAGGCCCTGCGCGAGCGCGCGCGGCTGTTGCGCGACGGCCCCCACGACCCGGCCTGGCTCACGGCCCTCGAAGAGACCATGGCCGAGCGCGGCGTCGCCATCGCCGCGGCGCGGCGCGAGGCGGTTGCCCGGCTCGACCAGGCGGCGCGCGGGGACGCCGGCGCCTTCCCGGCCGCGGGGCTGGCGCTCGACGGCGACGTCGAGGGCTGGCTCGGCGAGGGCCCGGCGCTGGCCGCGGAGGACCGCCTGCGCGCGGCGCTCGCGGAGAGCCGGCGGCGCGACGCGGAGGCCGGCGGCGCCACCGCCGGGCCGCACAAGAGCGACCTCCAGGTCACGCATCTGGGACGCGGCCGACCCGCGGCCGAGTGTTCGACGGGCGAGCAGAAGGCGCTGTTGATCGCGGTGCTGTTGGTCCATGCGCGGCTGATCGGTCTCACGCGCGGCGCCCCGCCGGTACTGCTGCTGGACGAGGTGGCGGCGCACCTCGACGCCCGGCGGCGCGAGGCGCTGTACGACCGCCTGTGCGCGCTGGGCGCGCAGGCCTGGCTGACCGGCACCGACCGGGCGCTGTTCGACGGCCTGGACGGGCGCGCCCAGTTTCGTCACGTCGCCGACGGAAAGGTAGAGTCCACATGAGCGAGCAGGCCGCCGCCCGGGCGCACGACAACGGGGCGGACTACGGCGCCGAGCAGATCAAGGTGTTGCGCGGGCTGGACGCCGTGCGCAAGCGCCCGGGCATGTACATCGGCGACACCGACGACGGCTCGGGCCTGCACCACATGGTCTATGAGGTCGTCGACAACGCCATCGACGAGGCGCTGGCCGGCTTCTGCGACGCGGTCGAGGTCGCGCTCAACCCCGACGGCTCGGTCACCGTCACGGACAACGGCCGCGGCGTGCCGACCGAGGTGCACGAGGAGGAGGGCGTCTCCGCTGCCGAGGTCATCATGACCCACCTGCACGCCGGCGGGAAATTCGACCAGGACTCCTACAAGGTGTCGGGCGGCCTGCACGGCGTCGGCGTCTCGGTCGTCAACGCGCTGTCGAGCTGGCTGGAGCTGCGCATCTGGCGCCAGGAGCGCGAGCACTGGATGCGCTTCGAGCTGGGCGAGCCGACCGCGCCGCTGGCCGAGCAGGGCCCGGCGCCCGAATTCGAGCGCGGCGGCACGGGCCACTTCAAGACCGGCACCGAGGTCTCGTTTCTGCCCTCGGCGAAGACCTTCTCGCTGGTCGAGTTCGACTTCGCGACGCTGGAGCACCGCCTGCGCGAACTGGCCTTCCTCAATTCCGGCGTGACCCTGCGCATCGCCGACCGGCGTGGCGTCGAGCCCCGCGAGATCACGATGCACTACGAGGGCGGGCTGACGGCTTACGTCCAGTACCTCGACCGCAAGAAGCACGTGCTGCACGGCGCGCCGATCCCGATTTCCGGCGAGCGTGACGGCCTCACGGTCGAGCTGTCGCTGCAATGGACCGACAGCTATCACGAGACCACGCTGTGCTTCACCAACAACATCCCCCAGCGCGACGGCGGCACGCACCTGGCGGGGTTCCGCGGGGCGCTGACGCGCACCATCAACGGCTACGTCGCCGAGCACGGCCTGGCCAAGAAGGCCAAGGTGCAGCTGACCGGCGACGACGCGCGCGAGGGGCTGACCTGCGTGCTGTCGGTCAAGGTGCCGGACCCCAAGTTCTCCTCCCAGACCAAGGACAAGCTGGTCTCGTCGGAGGTGCGGCCGATCGTCGAGAGCATCGTCGCCGACCGCTTGGGCCAGTGGTTCGAGGAGCACCCGTCGGAAGCGCGCGCCATCGTCGACAAGATCGTCGAGGCCGCCGCGGCGCGCGAGGCGGCGCGCAAGGCGCGCGAGCTGACCCGCCGCAAGGGCGCGCTCGACATGGCCTCGCTGCCGGGCAAGCTGGCCGACTGCCAGGAGCGCGACCCGCGCCGCTCGGAACTCTTCATCGTCGAGGGCGACTCGGCGGGCGGCACCGCGAAACAGGGCCGCGACCGGGCGACCCAGGCGATCCTGCCGTTGCGCGGCAAGATCCTCAACGTCGAGCGCGTGCGCTTCGACAAGGTGCTGTCGTCGGCGGAGATCGGCACGCTGATCACGGCGCTGGGCACCGGCATCGGCGACGACTTCGACCTCACCAAGCTGCACTACCACAAGATCATCATCATGACCGACGCGGACGTGGACGGCAGCCACATCCGCACCCTGCTGCTGACCTTCCTGTACCGCCACATGCCGAAGCTGATCAGCGGCGACGCGGAGCTGGAGGGCCACGAGGACGGCCACCTCTACATCGCCCAGCCGCCGCTCTATCGCGTCGCGCGCGGCCAGTCGGTCGCCTACATGAAGGACGACCGGGAGCTGGAGGACCACCTGATCGGCGAGGGCGTCAAGCACGCGGTCCTGCAGATGCACGACGGCGTCGAGCGCTCGGGGCGGGACCTGCGGGACATGGCCACCACCGCGCGCAAGGTGCGCGCGCTGGTCCGGCCGCTGGCCTTCCACCTGCCCAACCCCGTCGTCGTCGAGCAGGCGGCGATCGCCGGCGCGCTCAACCCGGCGCTGTTGGCCGAACCGGAGCAGGCGAAGACCGCGGCGGACGCCATCGCCTGGATGCTCGACCGCGTCGCCGAGCCGGAGGAGCGGGGCTGGACGGCGAGCGTGCGCACGGACGGCGCGCTGGTATTTTCGCGCACCCTGCGCGGCGTCGAGGAGGCGCTGGCGATCGACCAGCGCATCATCAACTCCGCCGAGGCGCGCCGCCTCAACGAGCTGTGGGAGGAACTGCGCGCCAACTACCTGCAGCACGCGACGCTGGTCGCCGGCGAGCGCGCGTTCCCGGTGACGGGTCCGCTGTCGCTGCTCGACGCGATCTTCGAGATCGGCCGCAAGGGCCTCTCGATCTCGCGCTACAAGGGCCTGGGCGAGATGAACGCCGAGCAGCTGTGGGAGACGACGTTGGATCCCGAGGCGCGATCGCTCCTCAAGGTCCGCGTCGCCGAGGCGACCGACGCCTCGGACCTGTTCGAGACCCTGATGGGCGACGACGTCGAACCTCGCCGCGACTTCATCCAGACCAACGCGCTCAAGGTCGCGAACCTGGACGTGTAGCGTACCGAGCCGTCGCCCAGCTCCAAGAAGCCACGATGCGCGTGCTCGTAACTGGGGCCTACGGCTTCATTGGCTCCCACATCGCGATCGGTCTCGCACAGCGTGGGCATAGCGTCGTTGCCTGCGGTCGCGACGTCGCATTCGGAAAACGGCTCCTCCCTGCGTTCGAGTGGCTCGCTTGCGACTTCAACCGTGACGTCGACGTCGCCTCCTGGCTGCCGCGGCTGAAGGGCATCGACGCCGTCATCAACTGCGTCGGCATTCTGCAATCGTCGATGCGGGACTCGGCGATCACAGTGCATGAGCGGGCGCCGAGGGCGCTCTTCGCGGCGTGCCAGCAGGCCAGCGTTCCTCGGGTCGTGCACATCTCTGCGCCGGGCGTCGATGCGGCCGATCCGACCGGCTATTCGAGAACCAAGGCGGCCATCGAAACGCACCTGGCGTCGATGGATCTCAACGCGATCATCGTCCGGCCGTCGCTTGTTGTCGCCCGGGGCAGCTACGGCGGCACGTCACTCATCCGCGGGCTCGCCGGACTGCCAGGGGTGATCCCGCTGCCCGAGGGCGGTCGCCAACTCTTTTGGCCGCTGACAATCGACGATCTTGTCGAGGCCGTGTGCCGACTGGCTGCGGACCCGGATGTCGCCAAGCGCGTGCTGGATCTCGGTGGCCCGCAGGAGCTGTCGCTGCGAGAGATCGTCGGCGCTTACCGCCGTTGGCTCGGATTCGATGAGGGTAGAGTGATCACCGTCCCGCGCTGGGCAATGCGGCTCCTCGCTCTCGCCGGGGACGTGTCGAACTGGTTCGGCGGCCGTACGGCCCTGACCACGACGTCGGTCCTGCAGTTGCAGAAGGCGAGCGTCGCGTCCGCGGCGGCCGCAAGGCATGCCATCGGTCGAGAGCCGACCGCCTTGTCCGACTTTCTGGCGGCGTCGCCGAGCGCAGTCCAGGATCGCTGGCACGCGCGCCTGTACTTCCTGCGGCCGGTGCTGCGCCTGATACTGGGTGCGTTCTGGTTTGTATCGGGACTCATCGCGCTGCTGCCCGCCGGCGCGGACAAGGCCGCCGGTATCCTGCGGTCGGCCGGCCTTGGGGCCGAGGCGCCGTTGCTAGTTGCGGTCGGTGGCGTCGTCGACGTCTTGCTCGGTCTACCTCTCATCTTGGGTCTTTGGGTCCGCACCGTCGGCGCATTGCAGCTTGTCGTCGCGGCGTTCTACCTCATCGCCGCCACCGTGCTGACCGGGCCAGCCCTCTGGCTCGATCCGCTCGGCCCTCTTGTCAAACTGCTGCCGATCATGGTCGCGACGGCGGTCATGATCGCGATCGAGCCGGAACGGTGAGCGACGCGGTCCTGGCTCTGCGCCTGTTGCACTTTCTAGGCGCTGCCGTCCTGTTCGGCACGGGCCTGGGCATCGCGTTCTTCATGTTCATGGCGCATCGGACGACCGACGTCGGCGTCGTCGCCGCAGCCGCGCGCCACACGGTCCTCGCCGATCTGATCTTCACCGCCACCGCGGTCATCGTGCAGCCGGTGACAGGTATCGCGCTGGCGCTCTTGCTCGGCTACAGCCTGACGGAACCGTGGCTGGTGGCGTCGGTCGCGCTCTATCTGCTGGCGGGCGCGTGCTGGCTGCCTGTCGTCCGAATCCAGATCAGGGTCCGCGACATGGCGCGACATGCCCATGAAAGCGGATCGCCCCTGCCGCCGGCCTACAACACCTTGATGCGCCTGTGGTTCTGGCTCGGCTGGCCGGCGTTCCTGTCTGTGATCGCCATCTTTGCCCTGATGGTATTCCGGCCCGGGCCATGACGACAGCGGTGGCGAGTCAGGCCGATGATCGCTAGATAGCGATCGTGGCGACACGCAAGAAACCCGCCCCACGCAAGTCCGCGAGGCCCCGCGCCGCGAAGAAGCCCAAGGCGCGCCGGCGCCCGATCCTGTGGCTCGTCAAGTGGTCGTTGGTGGCGGCGATCTGGGGCGGGGTCGCGCTGGCGGTGGTGGTCGCCTGGGCGGCGTGGGACCTGCCGGACACCCGCGCGCTGGCCGAGACCGAGCGGCGGCCCAGTGTGGTCATGTTCGCCGCCGACGGCAGCCGGCTCGCCTCCTACGGCGACATCTACGGGGCGGCGGTGCAAGCGGGGGACCTGCCGCCGCACCTGCGCGACGCCGTCGTGGCGATCGAGGACCGCAAGTTCTACGCCCACATTGGCATCGACCCCTGGGGCGTCGCCCGCGCGCTGGTCGTCAACGTGCGCGCCGGGCGCATCGTTCAGGGCGGCAGCACGCTGACCCAGCAGCTCGCCAAGAACCTGTTCCTGACGCCCGAGCGCTCACTGAAACGCAAGCTGCAGGAGGCGCTGTTGGCGCTGATCCTGGAGGCGCGCTACGCCAAGGACCAGCTGCTGACGATCTACCTGAACCGGGTGTACTTCGGGGCCGGCGCCTACGGCGTCGAGGCCGCGTCGCGCAAGTTCTTCGCCAAGTCCTCGCGCGACGTCACGGTGTATGAGGCGGCGCTGCTCGCCGGCCTGTTGCGCGCGCCCTCGCGCCTCAACCCCCAGCACGACCCGCAGGCCGCGCACCGCCGCGCCGTGACGGTGCTGCACGCCATGGTCGACGCGGGCCGGTTGGACCCCCAGGACGCCGACATGGCCAAGGTGCGGCGCCGCGACGCCCAGGCCACGGAGGCGCGCGGCGCCAACCGCTGGTTCGCCGACTGGGTCTTGGAGCAGGTCGCCGGCTATGCCGGCCTCAGCGGCGCCGACCTGGTCGTCGAGACGACCCTCGATCCCGCGCTGCAGGCGGCGGCCGAGGCCGCCGTGGCGGCCGGGCTGATGGACGGCGAGGGCCGCAACGTCAGCCAGGCGGCGCTGGTGGCCCTCTCGCCCGACGGCGCGGTGCGCGCCATGGTCGGCGGCGCCGACTACGGCAGCAGTCAGTTCAACCGCGCGACCCAGGCGCGGCGCCAGCCGGGCTCGGCCTTCAAGCCGATCGTCTACCTCGCGGCGCTGGAGGTCGGGGCGACGCCCGACACGGTGCTCGAGGACGCGCCTATCACGGTCGAGGGCTGGTCGCCCGCCAACTTCGACGGTCGCTTCCGCGGACCGGTCAGCCTGCGCGAGGCGCTGGCGCGTTCGCTCAATGTGCCGGCCGTCGCGCTGATGGAGCAGGTCGGCCGCGCGGACGCCATTGCCGTCGCCCGCCGCCTGGGCATCACGGCGCCGCTACGCGCCCACCCCAGCCTGGCGCTCGGCGCGGCCGAAGTGACGCCCTTGGAACTGACCGCGGCCTACGCCGCGTTCGCCAACGGCGGCGCGGCGGTGCAGGCTCACGGCATCGCCGCGATCCGCACCCGCGCCGGCGAGGTGCTCTACCGCGCCACCCCGGCACCGGTGCCGGTGATCGCGCGGCAACACGCCGAGACCATGAACGCGCTGCTGGCCGCGGCGATCGGCTGGGGCACCGGGCGCGCCGCGCGGCTCGACCGGCCGGCCGCCGGCAAGACCGGCACCAGCCAGGACCACCGCGACGCCTGGTTCGTCGGCTACACCGCGGACCTGGTCGCCGGGGTGTGGCTGGGCAACGACGACAACGCGCCGATGCAGGGCGTCACCGGCGGCGGCCTGCCGGCCGAAATGTGGGCGCGGTTCATGCGCGCCGCGAACGAGGACCTACGCCCCCGCACCCTCCCCGGTGTGAAACGCATGCCGGAACTGTCGGCGGCGGAGTAGTCGTGGCAAACGGCGGCTGCCCCGTCGTCCGACGCTGCCTCTGGCTGGGTTACCCTCACCCTACTCCCCTTGAGGTCAGGGCATCCTCACATGGCATTGGCAGGATCGGGTCGCCATTTGGGACGACCCGCCGCCGCGCGTCCTCGGCAACAGGTCTTTCCCAGCAAATCGCATCGCAAGCCGACCGGAAGCGCGGCTAGAGCGGGATCGCATTAGGCGGAAGCGTAGCCGGCGTTTGCGAAGAAGGCGGCGCATTGGGTTGGCGGGAAGCGGTCGATGATGCGGGCTATGGCGGC
>Ga0209678_1000014_pt1 | contig 108267 bp, 107 predicted proteins | sample WorMetilvaeELBA1_FD_187404 | JGI IMG/M metagenome (GOLD analysis project Ga0209678, IMG submission 187404) | Marine gutless worms symbiont microbial communities from Max Planck institute for Marine Microbiology, Germany - Olavius ilvae ELBA.1... ...
AACATTCTCAAGAAACGGAATAACCTTGATGCAATCAGAATGATATAGCTCCCCGTTATTTGTTTTGTAGTATGGTTCTAACATAATTACCGATATTAATTAGTCAACCTTAAAATGGGACATTCCGTAATTAAATGCCGATTATTGAGTCGCTGGTAATAGCGCGACCGCTACAAAAATCAGATGCTGGATCTTCCAGCTTGACCCGGGAAGAACTCGAAGCCGAACTGGCCAGGTTGCGGCGTCGCGAAACCCTGTTTGATGCCACTGAAAGGGCCGCAAAGATAGGTTACTACGAATGGGATTATGAAACCGATCGGCTTGTGTCCTGCTCCACAGAGTATGCCGCCATGTTCGGCATGACCGTCGAAGCGGTAATGGTGTCGCAGGATAGCTGGCAAAAAACACTGCAGTATATCCATCCCGACGATCACGAACGCTACAGGCAAGCTGCAAAAGAGCTACGTGATAACCGTTCGCTCAGTATTGATTACCGCATTCTGCAGGACGACGGTTCGCTAAGACATGTGCGCGAGTTCGGCATTGTAGTGGTCGATGATAACGATATTGCGCGCGGCAGCTTCGGTCTGCTGCAGGATATTTCCGAACAGGTGAAACACGACCGCGATCTTGAATACCGTGATGAGCTTGCGCGTCAAACAGAGGCAATCACCGATATCGGTCACTTTATCTACGACGAGGAAGAAGAGCGCTACCTTTATCTCAGCGAAGGTTGCGCGCGAATCTATGGCAGTACTGTTTCGGCTTACAAGGAAAAGATTAACAGCGTTGAGGATGACCTTGCAGATATCGTGGCAGAAGATCGCAACCGGGTTAAGGAAGAGTATCGGCATTACATCGAGAACGGTCAGGATTGTGCGCTCGAATATCGAATAAAGCGTACCGATGGCGCGGTACGATGGGTACGCGAACTCACTACAGCCAAGCTGATAAAAAACGGGCTCGTTAAACAGACGCTCGGAGTAGTGCAGGATATCACCGAGCGGGTCGAGCGCGAGCAGGAACTGATGTTCAAGGACGCGATGGCCAGCCAGGCGGAGGCCATCACTGATATCGGCTACTTCCTCTTCGATGAACTGGAGAACAGGCATCTGTTTGTAAGCCCCGGCCAGGCGCAGATCGTTGGCCTGGGCGTCGAAGAGTTTATGCGCGAGATCCGCTCCAACGAGGATTACTTTAATTTAGTCTACGAGGAAGACCGTGATCTAGTCCGGCAGGCTTACCAGAACGTACTGAATAACCGTGATGGTTGGGAAATCGAATACCGCGTGCGTCGTCCCGACGGTGATTTACGATGGGTTCGGGAAGTAGGCCGGGCGCATAGGAGAAAGGGTGGTGAAGTCGAACAAACGATAGGCGTGTTGCAGGATGTGACCGAACAGAAAAAAAGAGCAGGAATTGAGATACAAGGACGCGCTGGCCAACCAGGCTGAAGCGATTACCGATATCGGTCACTTTATTTACGATGAAATTAAACGCAAGTACCTGTTCGTAAGCCCGGGCCTGGCGAACATTTTCGGTATGAATGTGAACGATATGATCATCAAGATCATGTCCAGGGAAGGGGAAATGATGACGATCCACGCCGATGATCGCGACCGCGTGCGGCGCGCCAATGACAAGTTCATGGCCGAAGGTGGCAGTTGGCAGGTTGATTATCGCTTGCTGCGTGGCGACGGAGAAGTTCGCTGGGTGCGTGAAATGGGTCGGGCGCTGTTGATGACGCATGGAATTCCTGAACAGACCATTGGAGTAATATAGGATATAACCGAGCAGAAAAGCGCGGAGCAGGCAATCATCCAGGCAAAGGATAACCTTGAGCAGCAAGTGGTCGAACGCACCCGGGAACTTGCCAACACGGTCCAGCAGTTGCAGGTGGAAATCGAACGACGCAAAGAGATCGCCGCTGAGCTTGATTTCCTCGCCAACCATGACGCGCTCACCGGGTTGCCAAGCTTACGGCTATGCAAAGACCGGCTCGATCAGTCGTTGGCGGAAGCGCGACGAAATCGTCAGACTTCGGCGGTAATGTTTCTCGACCTCGACGGATTCAAGACCATTAACGATCAGCATGGTCATGAATTCGGTGACCTGGTTTTGAAAGCTACCGCGGATCGCATCAAGACTGAAATTCGCGAAACAGACACCGTCGCGCGTATCGGTGGTGACGAGTTCGTCATTATTCTCTCCAGCCTGCCAGAAATAGAAATTGCAAATCGAATTGCTGCCAACGTAATCGAACAGATTGCGCGGCCGTTCGAGGTGAAGAACACAGAGGTCTTGATCAGTGCGAGCATCGGTATTTCGCTGTATCCACAAAATGGCACCACTGCCGAAGCGTTGATTCGTTCAGCCGACAAGGCGATGTACCAGATAAAACACCAGGGCAAGAACAGTTTCGGATTCAGCGCCAGTCGCGATTCCGGCTAGATCCCGCCAGGCATGTTTCCCGAGACGGTATTGCCCCGGCCATTTGGCGATCTATAAGCGCCAGGCCGACCAAAACCGGTTCTGGGCAACCGGGTCGAAGCGGGATAAAAAGCTCGTACTGATTGTTACCAGCAGATAAGCTCGGCGCTTTGATTTGTCCGGAGCTGCGCCTGCATGGCTCGCTATCAAACCAATAACCTGCTTGGCATTGGCCTGATGATGCTGGCGATGCTGCTGTTCGAAGTCATGGATGCGGTCGCCAAATGGCTGGTAAGCGCGGATATGTCGGCAATCCAGGTAATCGCGATACGCAGCTGGATGATGTTGGTGATGATTCTGGCGATTCTCGGAATCAGGGGCGAACTGGCCGAGCTCGCCACCAGGAAGCCCCTGCAGCACGCCTTACGCGGGTGTATCGGTTTCTTTGCCCCCTTCACATTTTTTACCTCACTTAAATTTCTGCCGCTGGCAGATGCCACCGTGGTTTTCTTCAGCTCTACCTTTGTGTTGACCGCGGCTTCGGCATTGTTCCTCAAGGAAAGCGTCGGCATTCATCGCTGGTCTGCGGTCGTGATTGGTTTCGTCGGCGTCGTGATCGCGATGAATCCGCAGGGAGAGGGGGGCTCAACGCCTACCTGCTGGTGCTGGTTGCAACCACGATTTACGCGATGATTTTTATCTCCGGCAAGCGCCTGTCCACGACCGACTCGGTGATTTCGCTGGTCTTTTCGCTGCAACTCGGCATGGGATTCATGGCGACGCTGATGCTGCCATGGGTATGGGTTCCGCTCACGCTGGTGATGTTGGCACAACTCATGCTGATGGCGGTGATTGCGCTGGCGGCGCACTATCTCTTCGCGGCGGCTTTCGCGCGAGCGGACGTATCCGCGCTGGCACCGTTTGAGTATACTGCGCTGGTATGGGCGACCCTGATTGGTTATGTCATCTGGCTCGATATCCCATCAGTCGAAGTCTGGATCGGTGCAGCGATCATAATCAGCTGTGGACTCTATGTCATTCACCGTGAATCGTTAAGACATCGGGCCGAGACAACCAATCGTGTGGACTAGCGGAGGGTCGAAGCGGCGCATGGCACTGTCATCGAGTTTGATCAACGAGCATCGCGATCATCCCGCGCTCGGGATCTGGAGCTTCATCGGCAACCTGTTGTTGATGGCGCTACTCAGCGCCGCGGTGCGCGAACTGGTCAACCGTGACTATCCGCTAAGCGAGGTATTGTTGTTTCGCTATTTATTCGCCAGCGGTTTTTTCTGGATTATTCTTTTATCGACGGCCGGTCTTGCAGGGCTGGCCACGCGAAGGCCACTAGATCATGCGATTCGCAGCATTAGCGGCATTGTTAGCCTCGGTCTGCTGTACTTCGCGATCACCCGTATCCCGATCGCCGATGCTACGGCACTCTCCTACGCGGCGCCTATTTTTATTACCGTGTTATCCATTTTTCTGCTCGGCGAGGTCATTGGCCTGCAGCGTTGGCTCGCGGTTATCGCAGGTTTTATCGGGGTCCTGCTCATCGCCCGACCCGAGGCAGATGGCCTGAATATTGGCGTGATTGCCGCGGCGGGGTCGGCTTTAACCGGCGCGCTGGTGGCAATCTGGTTGCGCAAGCTCAGTAGTAGCGAGAAGTCGGTCAGCATCGGGATTTACTACAATAATCTCGGCAGTCTGGTCTGCCTGGCCTGGGTGTTATTGTCTGGATGGCTGGCTCCGCGTGGCGCCGACCTGTGGCTTCTGCTGGGATTCGGGCTTGGCTGCGGTATGCAGCAATGGCTACTAACGGTTTCGTTTCGCTACGCGGAAGCAAGCCTGCTGGCTCCTTTTGAGTACCTGGCGATGGTGTTCGCCGCGATCGTGGGTTTTGTTTTCTGGGATGAAGTAACGGTAGTGACAACCTGGGTCGGAGGTGCAATTATCGCCGCGAGCGGCCTGTTTATCTTCATGCGCCGGCAAAAACGCAAGCCATCGACCAGGCCGGCCAATGCAGTCGTCATTGAGTAACAAATCACTGACGCTACTGGCTTCCATGCTGGTCACCTTCGTGCTTGGTTCGGTGCACGCGTTTTCGGTATTTATCGTGTCTTTCGAAGCACTGCTCGGGCTGCCACGTTCCGATATCAGCTTGATCTATTCCTTCGCCCTGGTGGCGATTACACTGGCAGTTTTACTCGGCTACCGGTTTTATAACCTGCTTGCTGCCTGGTGGCTGATCTTTATTACCTGTTCAATCGCCGCCGCGGGACTAATGCTGGCCGCAAATGCGATGAGTTGGTGGATGCTCTTTGCCGGCTACAGCCTGGCATTCGGCTTTTGTAACGGTGTCGGCTACGGCTTCAGCCTGCAACTGGTCGGACGGGTGATGCCGGAAATCAAGGGATTCGCGATGGGTGCGGTCACCGCGGCCTATGCCGTGGGTTCGATTGCTTTCGCCAAATTATTTGCCTGGCGCATTGCGCTGGTCTCGGTAGAGTCGGCATTGGTTTCGCTGGCGATTGCTATTGTCGGCTGTGGCACGATTGCCGCAATCATGCTGCGTCTGGCCCACGCCAGCTATGGTGAAGCACATTTCGATGATAACCAGAGACAACCAGCCCGGGATCGGCGTAAGGTCGTCCAGTTCTGGTTCGCATATTTGAGCAGTGTATTTGCGGGCTTGATGGCTATCGGGCATGCGGCCGGCATTGCATTGTCCAAAGCGGCGAGTACCGAACTCGCCACCCTGGCGGCGATCGCCATCGGAATCGGCAGCGCGATTGGCGGATTTCTCGCGGGGTGGCTGGTCGACCGCTGGCCGGTGAATCGTTTCCTGGTCGCGCTGCCGTTGTTGTCGGCGTTTGCGTTGCTCGGCATCGGCGCCGCAGAAAGCGCATCAGTCGTGGTCATATTGCTATCCCTGGTCGGATTCTCTTACGGATCGCTAATTGCCGTTTATCCGGTGGCGATATCTAATTATTTCTCGGCGCGAGGCCCGCAAGTTTACGGCCGCGTATTTATCGCCTGGGGTTTTACCGGGCTGGCTGCACCCTGGAGCGCGGGACTGGTTTACGACCTGCGCGGAGATTATCAACTGGCTATGCTGTTAGCCGCCGCGATAGCAATTTTGTCATCGTTCTGCGCGGGAATTTTCAGGCTCGGGAATTCCCCTGGCAACGGGATTCCCCGCATCGGTTAAAGCGATTAACACGGTTGCATGGTTGCGGCCGATGATGTTCCAATCGGCGTATGCAGCAACATTCAAATTTACTGGGCTGTCTATGGATGGCGGCCGGGGGCTGCTGTTTGTCGCCGTGACTGTACTGGTGCGCTACCTCGGCTCCGATATGCCGGCGGTCGAGGCAGCTTTTATTCGCTACCTGATCGGAGTTTGCCTGTTGCTGCCGATGATCTGGCGGCTGCACTGGCGGGGTATCGGGCCGGGCAGGTTCAAGCTCTACTTTTTGCGTGGCATCCTGCACGGTATCGCGGTGATGCTATGGTTTTTTGCGATGGCGCGAATTCCGTTGGCAGAAGTGACCGCGATCGGCTTCTCGACGCCGGTGTTCACTGCCCTGGGTGCGATCCTGATTTTCAACGAACAGGTCAGGATGCGTCGCATGCTTGCGATCCTGGCCGGATTTGTCGGCACGTTGATCATCCTGCGGCCCGGTTTTCAAACCATAGAGGCCGGTTCGCTGGCGCAGTTGATTGCGGCTTTTTGTTTCGCCGGTTCTTTCTTGTTTACCAAGCAGATGACGAAGAGCGCCGGCTCGGGTGAGATCCTGGTGATGCTGACTATTTTCTGTACGCTAACCCTGTTGCCTGGCGCCATCTACTACTGGCGTGAACCAACGCTGCTGGAAGTCAGCTGGTTGGCCCTGGTCGCGGTATTCGCCACTGCCGGGCACTATGCGATTACGCGCGCGATCGCTTATGCACCACTCACGGTTACCCAGCCGCTCTCATTTTTGCAGCTGGTGTGGGCGATAGTTTTTGGTTACTGGTTATTTGACGAAGTTCCGGACAGTTGGGTTATCTTCGGTGCGTCGATCATAGTGGCCGCGATCAGTTATCTCACGCATCGCGAAGCCGTGGCGGTACGCCGCCGCAAGATGCTGGCCGCCGAGTCGTCATCACCGGTTTAATTCAGTGCCGCATCGAGCGCCTGCAAGATCCGGCTAACGTCATTCTGGTTGGCGTAGTGCACCAGCGATAGCCTCACCACGCCGTCCTCCGGATCGATACCGAGGTCGCTAATCAACCGGTGCGCGTAAAAGTTGCCATGCTCGCTGCCGATTCCGGCATCCTGAAGTTTGTGGGTCAATGATGCCGAGCTTTGCCGCAAGGGTTTAAAGGCTATGGTCGGGGCCCTGTCGTTGTCATTGGCGTGAGTTTTACCGAGCAGGTACAGATCCTTGTGCCGATGTATAAAATCCAGTAGAGGTGCGGCCAGTTCATTTTCATGCTGCAGTATCAACTGGTGGATATCATCGAGCCGGTGGTTGCGGGATTTGTCGGTAGCGCCAAAATGATGTTGATGCAGGTCATCGAAATAATCCAGCACGCCGGCGCAGCCCGCAACCTGCGCATGCTGCGGTCCCGCCGGGTTGAAATCCTTGGCTGGATTGCCGGCATTAAAATAGTGCGCCTGCGATGTCATATCTCCGTGGGCTTCCGCACTGACATAGAGCGGACTTTGATGCGGGCCAAAAACTTTGTAAAGACTGAATGTGTAGGCATCGACGCCCAGCGATTTCAGATCGGAGACATGATGCGGGGCGTAGGCGACAGCATCGATGAATACGCGTGCATTGCTGCCGAGTTTGATGGTTCTGACGATTTCGGCAACCGGATTAACCGTGCCGATGATGTTCGAGCAATGCGTGAAGAATACCCAGCGGGTATTGTCGCGCAGCAACGGCAGCAGCGTTTCGATGCTTAACAACCCGGTTTCGGGGTCTACTTCCCATTGCCGGAGCGTGGCGCCTTTTTCGTGCGCTTTTCGGCGCCAGACGCCGCTGTTGGCTTCATGGTCCTGGTTGGTAACGATGATTTCGTCGCCGGCATTCCACAGTTCGCCGATAGCTTGCGCCATGACATAGGTATTAATCGAGGTAGAGGGACCGATGGTCAGTTCGGCAGGGCTGATGTTGAGTGCCTCTGCCCAGCCGTTATAGGCGCGATCCATCGCTGCGCCAGCCTCGGCCGACGGCGAAAAGCGCGAGTAGGGTTGCACTCGTGTATGGTGATTGTAGTGTTCGAGTACCGTGTTGACCTGGTTGCAGACGTAGCTGCCGCCCGCGTTACAGGCAAAGACGAATTCTTCATCGTCGTTAAGCTGATCGAATTGCGATCTGACAAAGTCGATATCGAGTTTCATAATGATGTTCCGATGGAATTCTCTAATGGTGGTTGTTTTTATACTCGGCATAAACCGATTCAAAACGCATCAGGTTTTTGGCCGTGTAATCGGCGAAATCCATTTCGATCTTCGAATGAAGTTCCGATACCATCGACCACATGGTTTCGCGCAGTAACGATGCGCATTTCATCGCGTGATAACTGGCAAGTTTTGCCGGGTCGGGCTCTGTGCCGAAATATTGCCGCAGCATAAGCAGTTCCTGCGCAGCGTCAAGTTCATTATTCGATGCCAGGTTTGACAGGTCGAATAACGGGCTATTGAAACCCGCGTAATCGAAATCGATGAGCCAGATCCTGTCACCGTCGTCGATGAAATTAGCTGGCAGAAGGTCGTTATGACCGAACACGATTTCGACCGGACCTACCTCGGCTTCGAGCTCGAGGGCTGCTTTTGCTAGTTCAGGCAGGCGTCTGGCGTGAGCGCTTTCGCCCTGCATGAGCAGGTTCTGGTAATGACGTAGCACCTGGAACACCCAGAACATTACCGCTATCCCGTTGAAGTGTTGCGGCACCTGGTGATGGAAGCGTTTCAATAATTCGAGGATGCGCTGCAGATTGGCGTCGATGCGCACGTCGGCTTCGGTAAACACCCTGCCTTCGATGAAGCGGGTTACCAGGATACCGGTTTCGTGGTGTACCAGTTCCGGACTAACGCCAACCTTGAAAGCGGCCTGGCTGCTGGCAACCTCATTCGCCCGGGAGATCAGGTGAATCGGGTCATCTTCACCGAAACGCACCACGAACTGATCGCCGCCATCGGTAACCTTGAAGTTGAGATTGGTCATACCCCCACTTAACGGTTCGATGTCGATATTATTTTTCCAGCAGGACAGGGCCGTGATACGGGCTTTGACAGTTTCGTTCATGGAGCGGGTTATACCTCGATTCGATCGCGGCATGATAGCATCGACATCACTATGCGCAATCAGGCAAATCAATTCTTTAAGCGGGGCTGGTGCCGGTTTGCGCGCGACCCGATATTGCTGGATTGGGTCAATGCGAGCCTGGCATCGGCCCGCGCGACCGTGCAGGATCCGCAACAGGCAAAGTGGCTGCGGTACCAGGAGACCTGGTTTGCCGGCGTCAACGTATTACCCAACGACTCACAGGGTGCGGTTGCCGATAGCGGCCCGTTGCGTGGCGAGGTCGTAGATTTTATCGCAGCCCGGTTGAAGCTTGAAAACTTTAACTGGGATCGAGGCCAGGTTTCGGTTTGTTATCCGGGTTATCCGCAACCGATGGCGGGGGAATCGACCGGGAAGACACGTTATCGGCGTGAGCGCGATGCCGCGCATGTCGATGGTTTATTGCCCGAAGGTTCAGAACGGCGGCGCCATTTACGCGAGTACCACGGTTTTATTCTCGGGATTCCTATGGTCGAGTTTGATGCCGACGCGTCACCTTTCGTGGTCTGGGACGGTTCGCACGAAATTATGCGCAAAGCCTTTGCGCAGCGATATACGGGCATTCCAGCCGATCAATGGGGAGAACAGGATGTGACCGAGGTTTACCATGCAGCTCGCGAACAGGTGTTTGCCACCTGCGAGCGCAGCGAGATCCATGCCCGGCCCGGCGAGGCATTTCTTGCACACCGGCTGATTCTGCACGGCATGGAGCCCTGGCGCGACCACGCCATTGCGGGCGTCGATGGTCGTATGATCTGTTATTTCCGCCCCGCCCCGTTTGGACCTTACGAATGGCTGCATAATCCTTGAGATGGCTTTGAACCGGCCCGACCCTCGGGGTCAGACCACGTTTTTCGCCATACAATTCAACCTTCGCTCGGGAAATACCGAAAACCGTGCTCGGACCCCCTCGAAGAATAGAGAGGAATTACGTGTCAGGTAAGCACTACGGATCCGGTGGGGGTATCGATACTGGCCGACAGGTAAGGAGTCTCGCTATCGGCAATCGCTTCGACGTCAACCAGGTGTCCGGCCCCCATTGCGTCGAGTCGCTCGGTTAGCCACCGCGGTCGGTTGTGATAGATGGTCAGATTCTGCAGCAAACAATCAAAATCGGCCATCTCCCGGGATGGATGCGGTGCACTGTGCCACTGGATGCAATAGGGTAACATCCCACCCGCGAGCAGGCGGCCATCGTCGGTCAGGCCGATTTCCCATTTGAGTTTGTCACGACTCAGCGCGGTCGGGGTACCGATATCGAATCCCGCACTATCTGCAAGCTCGCGGATATCAGCCGTATTCATCACCCAGGTAATTAGCCGCGGCCCCTGTTTGATGGCGGCGCGCAGCAGGCTGTCATCGAGTCCGAACCAGCGTGGGCGCGTGGGCACCTCGGCTTCGGGATCGATTGCTATGACTTCGAGATAAGCGTCATTACCCAGTTGCATCAAGTGGTTATGAGTCCCCATGGTTCGATGAAATCCGCCTTTGGGAATTTCTATACCGAGACAGGAGCGCACGTAGTCAACACCCTATTCCAGGCTGTCCGCCGCGACAACGATATGATCGAGATTATTCATCCCGCTATGGTAGATTACAACGCTACCGGTTAACAGTATTACGCGGTAGAATTTCACCCCCCAAATCTGCCGCGAGGTAACCAATGAATATTTTAACCAATCGAATCGAGTACCCGGTCGGTGACAGCACCCATCAGGGGTACCTGGCTTATGATGATGAAATAGCGGCAAATCGTCCAGGGATCGTCATCGTGCACGAATGGTGGGGATTGAATGATTACATCGTCAGGCGCGCACATATGCTTGCGGAACTGGGTTACGTCGCCCTCGCTATCGATATGTATGGCGGCGGCCGGATTGCAGATAACCCCGATCAGGCCGGTGAGTTGATGAACGGTGTTCTGGGGGATATGAATACCGGCACTGCAGCGCTCAGGGCAGGTTACGAATTGTTGCTCGACCAGCCCGGTGTGGATTCAGAGCGAACCGCCGCGATTGGCTACTGCTTCGGCGGTGCGATGGTGCTGCACATGGCCCGCATTGGCTTACCGTTATCCGCGGTGGCGAGTTTTCATGGCGCGTTGGGATCGTTTCATACCGCTGCACCGGACAGCATCAAGGCCAGGATCCTGGTCAGCCATGGCGCCGCTGATTCGATGGTGACCATGGACGATCTCGAGGGTTTTAAACAGGAAATGGATACCGCCGGGGCCGATTACCAGGTATTGCTGCTGGAGGGCGCAAAGCACGGCTTCAGTAATCCACAGGCGGATGTCAACGCCGAAAAATATGGCATCGACCTCGGTTATCAACAACAGGCCGATGAAAAATCATGGGTAGCGATGCAGACTTTGTTTAACGGCGTATTCTGATGGCTATCGAAATAGACTTGAACGATGTGCGTCGTGATTACGAAGCGCATAATATCAGCCGCAAAGACATGGACTCCGACCCGGTCGTGCAGTTCGGGCGTTGGATGCAACGCGCCCGTGATCTGGAGCTGCTCGATGCCACCGCGATGACGCTGGCCACCGCGGATCCGGCAGGCAGGCCATCAGCACGCATCGTTCTGCTCAAGCATGTCGACGCCGACGGATTTACCTGGTACACCGATTCGCGCAGTTTGAAAGGGCAGCATATCGATGCCAACCCAAATGCCGCGCTGCTGTTTCACTGGCGTGATTTGAGTCGCCAGGTGCGGGTGCATGGGCGGGTTGAGTTGTTACCCGCGGATGATGCCGACAAGTATTTTCATATGCGCCCCGAGGGCAGTCGCTACAGCGCGGCCGCCTCGCGCCAGTCCGCTGAGGTGGAGAGTCGATCTCATCTGGAAGACGAAGTTTTGCGTTTGCGCGCGGCCTACCCGGATGGTGACGTGCCACGTCCGGACGGTTGGCTTGGTTATCGTTTGATCCCCGAGTATTTCGAATTCTGGCAGGGGCAGAGCAACCGGCTACATGATCGTATCGTCTATACGCCGATTGAAAACGCCTGGGTGATGACGCGGATCTCCCCGTAATGCTGATGCCCGCGCTGATCGCATTCGGGCATTTCGTGGCTTTTTTTTCGCTCGCAGCCGCCCTGGTGCTTGAGTTAGCACTGATTAGTGAATCCCTGAGTGTCGAAACGGCAAAAAGAATACGGCGTGCCGATCGAGTTGTTGGCATCATGGCGATACTGGTGCTGGTGTTTGGTTTCCTGCGCGTGATTTATTTTGAAAAAGGCAGCGAGTATTACTTTGGCAACACTTTTTTCCAGATCAAGCTCGGCCTGTTCTTCGTTGCGGCGCTGATTTCGCTGATCCCGACGCTGCAGTTTATGCGCTGGAACCACGAGCTCAAACAGGGGATTGCGCCCGATTTGACGAGTGCTTCGGTGAAACGATTGAAGAGTATCATTCACTGGCAACTGGTGTTGATTGGCGGCATTATGCTGTGTGCTTCGCTGATGGCCAAGGGATTCCGTGTTTAGCCGGGTCATGACCGGCTGATTATCGTCCCCTCGTTAACGCGGAAACTTCATAAATTATCATGCTGACAGAGGTCCTGCCGGTGCGGGACCAGGTATCGAGGAGGAAAGTATGCCCGAACAGAATAAAACCCTTAGCCTGGCGCAGGTAGACGATCTGGCGCGGCGTGCGCTGGGCGCATGCGGCGCGCATGGAAAGCAACTCGATCTGGCCGTGCAGTCGATAGTCAATGCGGAATGTGACGGTATTCGTACAGTAGGGCTTGGCTATCTGCCGCTTTACTGCGGACACCTGCAGGTTGGCAAGATTAATCGGGATGCTCAACCGATACACTCGCAGGTTGCACCATCGGCGTTGCGGTCGTTGGGCGATAGCGGTTTTGCGCATGCCGCTTTTGCCGAAGCCGAAGCCGATTTTTTTGCGCTGGCGAATACCCAGGGTATCGCTGCACTGTCGATTGTCGACTCGTACTCGGCCGGGGTGGTTGGCTGGTTCGTGCAGCGGATGGCCGGCGCCGGGTTGATCGGGCTCGGCTTTGCGAACTCGCCCTCGGCGGTTGCGCCGGCACCGGGCGCAAGCCCTTTTTTCGGTACCAATCCGATGGCATTTGCTATTCCACGGGATGGAAAAGAACCGTTGATAGCCGATATGGCAACCAGCCAGGTCGCGCTGGTAACGATCAAGAAGGCCGCGGCCGAAGGTAAATCGATTCCGACGGGTTGGGGGTATGACCAGGATGGTAACGATACCACCGATGCGGCCGCGGTAATAAACGGTGGTGCATTGGCGCCGGCCGGGGGTTATAAAGGCATGTTGCTCGGATTGCTGGTCGATTTGCTCGCTGGCGTGTTAAGCGGACCCAACTGTTCCTTCCAGGCGCCGGTGTTCAAGAATAATACCGGTGGCGAACCGAAGGTCGGACAGTTTTTTATCGCTATTTCACCGGGTGGGTTTACCCTGGGTGGGGACAGCGCCTACAGTCATCGACTGGAAACCATGCTCGGTGCACTGGAGGCAGAGCCGGGAGTGCGGTTGCCGGGTTCACGCCGTCATGAATTCAGATTAAGAGCCGAAACCGAGGGCGTCGAGGTAGCCGTCGAATTGATTGATAAACTCGAGGCTTTCGCGGTCTCGGCCTGATCCAGGTAACGGTTTTGTTATCAAATCGTTGGTCTGGCGATTATTTTTCGCTTCGAATTAGTCTGATAATTAGAACCTATATCCGGTAAAATCCTGCTGCGCCTGCACTCGACAGGTCTCGATTTAGAGTGGGTTATCCATGAGCTACAATAATCACAGCGTTCGCGTCGGCGCCGATATCGGCGGGACTTTCACCGATGTCGTGCTCGAGATCGGAACGGATCAATACAGCGCGAAAGTACTGACCAACTACAGCGAGCCGGAACAGGCCATTATCGATGGCCTGGTCAAGGTGGTCAGCATCGCCGGGGTTGGCATCGAGCATGTCGACCAGTTGATTCATGGCACCACGCTGGCGACCAACGCGCTTATCGAGCAGCGTGGCGCGAGTACCGCATTCATCACCAGCACGGGATTCCGCGACGTAATCGAAATGCGCACCGAGGGACGCTTCGAGCAATACGACCTGAACCTGCGCCTGCCACCACCGTTGATAACGCGCGAGCATCGTTATGTTATCGATGGCCGTATTGCTGCCAGTGGTCGTGAGCTGGTGCCCCTGGATGAGGCGGGCCTGGTCGAAATAGCGCGGCAAATCAGCGCTGGTGGCTACGAGAGTGTGGCTATCGGATTTATCCATTCCTATGTCAATGCTGATCACGAACGACGCGCGCGCGATATTCTCACGCGTGAACTGCCCCCCATCGCGGTATCGATTTCGAGCGAAGTTTCGCCGCAGATGCGCGAGTTCGAGCGCTTCAACACGGTTTGTGCGAATGCTTTTGTAAAACCATTGATGGCATCGTACCTCGGGCGCCTGGTCGACAGGTTTAAGGCTGCAGGTGGTAATTGCCCGGTTTTCATGATGCATTCGGGCGGTGGTCTGATCTCGGTGGATAGCGCGATTGAATTTCCGGTGCGCCTGCTCGAGTCAGGTCCTGCCGGCGGGGCGATTTACGCGGCTGATTTTGCGTCGCGTTTCGGGCTCGACAAGGTTCTGTCTTACGATATGGGTGGCACCACGGCAAAGATATGCCTGATCGAAAATCGGGTACCTAAAACGGCGCGTACTTTTGAAGTGGCACGTACCTACCGCTTCAAGAAAGGTTCGGGTATGCCGGTTTCGATACCGGTTATCGAAATGGTTGAAATAGGCGCTGGCGGAGGGTCTTTGGGCTGGGTAGATGAAATGAACCAGATTCGAGTTGGACCGGAAAGCGCCGGCTCTGAACCCGGCCCGGCCTGTTACAACCGCGGTGGCGAAAATCCGGCTGTTACCGATGCCGACCTGTTACTGGGGCGGCTCGACCCTGACCGCTTCGCCGGCGGGGATATACGCCTGGATACGCAACAATCAACTACGGCAATGCAGCGAGCTATCGGCCAGCATCTGGATATGGATAGCCAAACCGCGGCGGTCGGGATTTGCGAGGTGGTGGATGAAAATATGGCTAATGCCGCCCGCGTACACGCGGTAGAGAGTGGCAAGGAGCTTGCCGAATTCACCATGATCGCTTTCGGTGGCGCGGCACCTTTGCATGCCAGTCGCCTGTGCGAAAAGCTGGACATAGATGAATTGCTGGTCCCGCCCGGGGCCGGGGTCGGTTCGGCGATTGGTTTCCTGCGCGCGCCGTTTGGTTTCGAGGCCGTGCGCGGCGCCTTTCTGCGCCTCAGCGAATTCGACGCCGACTGGACTAACCGGCTGATAACCGAGCTAGGTGATGAAGCCGAGCGATTCGCACGCGCCGGTGCTCCCGATGCCGAATTGGTGCGTGAGATCAAGGCCTACATGCGCTACCAGGGACAAGGCTGGGAAATCGTGGTGGTACTGCCGAATCGAAACTTTGTGCAAACGGATGCTGCCGAAATCCGCAGGTTGTTCGAGACCGAGTATATTCGCCTGTTCGGACGCGCGCTCGAAGACCTCGATATCGAAATCATGAACTGGTCGGTGCAGGTGCGTAGCCTGCTCGCCGAGACCGGTCGCGTCGAGCCGGTTGCCAGCGTCGCGCCGCCTGCAAGCAGCGAGTCACGTTCCGTCTACGATGCGCGTGAACAGCAATTTGTCGAAGCGGCGGTATACCAGCGCGACCAACTCGAGGTTGGTGACCTGGTAGCGGGCCCGGCGGTTATTATCGAAAGTGAAACCAGTACCATTGTGACCGGACGTTTCGAGGCAATAAAACAGAATGATGGTTGCCTGCTGCTGCGCAGGCAAGCGGACGAGGTGAGGCATGGATAAGGGTATTTTGAATGTCCACATGCAGGTCATGTGGAATCGATTGATCTCGGTGGTCGAGGAACAGGCATTGACGCTGTTGCGCACCGCGTTTTCGACCTCGGTGCGTGAGGCCGGCGATCTTTCCGCAGGGGTGTTCGATGAACAGGGGCATATGATCGCCCAGGCCGTTACCGGGACGCCCGGGCACGTTAACGCCATGGCCGAGGCAGTGGGGCATTTCATTAACGATATCGGCCGTGACAATATTTTTGAGGGTGACTCCTATATCACCAATGATCCATGGAAGGGCACCGGGCATTTACACGACTTTACCTTCGTCAATCCGTCGTTTCGTAACGGCAGGCTGGTTGGTTTTTTTGCCTGTACCGCGCACGTGGTCGATGTTGGCGGTCGTGGCTTCGGCCCGGATGCGAACGAGGTTTACGAAGAAGGTATTTTTATCCCGATTATGAAGTTTGCCGAGCGTGGCGAAGTCGACCAGCGCCTGATTCACATTATCCGCAACAACGTGCGTGAAGCAGGGCAGGTTATCGGGGATCTTTATTCGTTATCCTCGTGTAACGAGATCGGACATCGGCGGTTGATGGACATGATGGATGAATTCGAACTGGATGATCTGCATGAACTGCGAGACTTTATTTTTGAAAACAGTTTGCAGGCCACGCTGGAACGCCTCAAGCACCTGTCTCCCGGATCTTTTTACAACGAGCTTATGGTTGACGGCTACGATGAACCGGTAACCATGAAGCTGCGTCTCGATGTCTCGCCGCAGGGCGTGCTGGCGGATTTTGAAGGCACCAGTGGCTTGAGCAAAAAAGGCATCAACGTGCCACTGGTCTATACCACGGCTTATGCCTGCTATGCCCTGAAGTGCACGCTTGCGCCGCAGATTCCCAATAACCACGCATCATTGGCCCCATTTAAGGTCAGTGCGCCGGTAAACTGCATTCTCAACGCGGTGCATCCGGCACCTGTGGCGATTCGCCACGTGCTTGGCCAGTTTCTGCCTGATGTAGTGCTCGGCGCCCTGCACAAGATGTTGCCCGATACGGTTCCCGCCGAAGGCTCCAGCGCGTTGTGGAATGTGCAGCTTGGTGCGCGCCCGATCGAGGCTGCGCAAGCCGCCGCCGGCGAAACCCTGCGTTACTCGCAAATCCTGATGTTCAACTCGGGTGGCACCGGGGCTCGCCCGGGCCTTGACGGATTGAGTGCGACGGCATTCCCGTCCGGTGTGCACACGATGTCATCTGAAGTCACCGAGCATGTGGGTCCGATTACGATCTGGCGCAAGGAGCTGCGCGAGGGTTCGGGTGGCGCCGGCAGGCAGCGTGGGGGTCTGGGGCAGGTAATCGAGATTTCTGCCAACACGGGCCACCGCATCTATATCAATGCGATGTTTGACCGCTGCCAGCATCCGGCGCGTGGGCGTGATGGCGGGCATGACGGTGCTGCGGGTGAGGTTCGGCTCGACGATGGCAGTAAAATGCTGTCCAAGGGCAAGCAATGGGTGCCCGATGACAGGCGCCTGGTGTTAAACCTGCCGGGTGGTGGTGGCTACGGTGATCCTTTGGCCCGTGACGCGACGCTGGTCGAGCAGGATATCGCGCGTGAGTACATCGATTCTGCGCAGGCACAGCGGGATTACAGCTACAAAAAGTGAGAACGCCTGAAGATTGCCCACCGTTTCAAATCAGTGAAGCGCGTGCGTATTCGAGATAAATTTCACGCAGGCGCAGGGTCAGGGCCCCCGGTTTGCCGCCGCTGATATCGCGGTCGTCAATTTTGACTACCGGTAAAATATAGCTCGACGCACCGCTGATAAAAGCTTCATCTGCGGTCAGGGCTTCTTCGAGAGTAAATCTTGTTTCCACCAGCCTGAGTCCATGGCTGTTGCAAAGCGCTATCACCGCGCGCCGGGTGACCCCGGGCAGGATGTCGCTGCTCAGCGGGCGCGTCAGGATCAACTTGTCCCTGACAATGAAAAAACTGGTGCTGCCGCACTCGGTAACGTAATTCTCGTCGTCAATCATCAGGGCTTCGTAGGCGCCGGCGTCATGGGCCGCTTTTTTAGCCAGCACCTGGCCGAGCAGGTTTACCGACTTGATATCGCGTCGCGCCCAGCGAATATCGGTCGTACTGGCGAGGGCAACCCCCGACTTGCCAGCCTGGTTTTCGCTGGCTGCTTTCACCTGCGTGAACATGAACACGGTAGGCCTGATGCCATCCGGCCAGACGAAATCGCGTTCAGCCGTGCCTCGCGTAACCTGCATGTATACCAGGCCCTCATCGAGTCGATTCAACTCGACCAGTTGCCGAAACTCCTGCAGGATATCGGACTGACTGAGCGGTGATTCGATGGAGAGTTTTTGCAGCGAGTTGAAATAGCGCTGCATGTGGTGTTCAAAATCGACCAGTTTGCCATCGAGCACCCCGGCGACATCGTAAACGGCGTCACCAAATGTGACCGCCCGATCGAAAATAGAGATCTTCGCTTCATGCTCGGGCAGATATTCACCGTTTAAATAAACAATACGTTTCATTGATGTCAAAGCCTGTAAATAATCGACCAAAATGCTAGCATACATCGCATGTCACAGACTCGTCGCCAGAAACTTGCCTCACAATTCCGCGAAATCCTCGCCAGTGACAGCGTCATTGATCAACCCACTTCGCTTGCCGCTTATGAATGCGATGGCTTGAGCGCTTATCGGGAGCAACCGTTACTGGTGCTGCTGCCGGAAGACATAGAACAGGTGCAGCAGGTCATGCGCCTGTGTCACCAACTGCGTTTGCCCGTTGTCAGTCGCGGTGCCGGCACCAGTCTTTCGGGCGGAGCGCTGCCGCATGCTGAAGGGGTTGTGCTCAGCCTGGCAAAAATGAGCCGGATATTACAGGTCGATCGCCTGTCGCGCCTGGCGGTGGTTGAACCCGGAGTGCGCAACCTGGCGATTTCGGAAGCGGTCAGGTCGCTCGGACTCTACTATGCCCCGGACCCCTCTTCGCAGATCGCCTGTTCGATCGGTGGTAACGTTGCGGAAAATGCCGGTGGGGTGCATTGCCTTAAGTATGGTTTGACGCTGCACAATATTCTGGCGCTCAAACTGGTCAGTGCCGAGGGTGAGATTTTCGAGCTCGATCAACGTTCCCTGAGCGCCGACGGCTACGATTTGCTGCCGCTGCTGGTAGGTTCGGAAGGCATGCTTGGCATCGTCGTCGAGGTCACCGTCAAGCTGCTGCCAATCCCGCGCTGCGCGCGCGTGGTGATGGGTGTGTTCGACTCGGTGGAGAAAGCAGGGGATAGTGTCGCGGCTATTATTGCCGAGGGCATTATCCCGGCCGGCATCGAAATGATGGATAACCCGGCGATCAGGGCTGCAGAAGACTTTGTGCATGCGGGGTATCCGATCGAGGCCGAAGCGATCCTGATTTGCGAACTCGATGGCACGGAAGAAGAAGTGCTTGCGCAAATCGAGCTGGTGGAGAACGTTCTCAAAAAAGGTGGTGCGACTGAAACCCGGCTCGCCAGGGATGAGGCCGAGCGCCTGCTGTTCTGGTCCGGGCGCAAGGCGGCTTTTCCGGCGGTTGGACGCTTGTCCCCGGACTACTACTGCATCGACGGCACCATCCCGCGCAAGGCATTGGCCGCGGTGCTGGGCGGGGTGCGCCAGCTATCGGAAGAATATGGATTACCGGTTGCAAACGTGTTTCACGCGGGCGACGGCAATCTGCATCCGTTGATTCTCTATGATGTCAATAACGAGGGTGAGCTCGAAAAAACCGAAGAGCTCGGCAGTAAGATCCTGCAACTTTGTATCCATCATGGCGGCACGATCACCGGTGAGCATGGGGTCGGTGTCGAAAAACTCGGTGAAATGTGCGTGCAGTTCGGCGAGCTCGAGCGTAACCAGTTTCATGCGCTGCGCGAGTGCTTCGATCCATTGAAGATTCTGAATCCCGGTAAGGCGATCCCGACGCTGGCGCGTTGCGCTGAATTCAATGCAATGCATGTACATGACGGCAAAGTTCCGTTTCCCGAACTGGATCGCTTTTAATGGGCTCTATCGACAGCTCCAATATTGAGGAGGAACTCGCGACCCAGGTTGCCGCAGTGTCGGCCACCGGCGGTGAAATCGAAATTTTAGGTGGCGGCAGCAAGCGCTTTTACGGTGAGTTTATGCAAGCGCTGCCGGTAGATGTTTCGGCCCATAGCGGGGTAATCGATTATGACCCGGCGGAGCTGGTTATCACTTTGCGCGCCGGGTGCAAGCTGAGCGAAGTCGAAGCTCTGCTGGCGCAAAATCGACAGATGTTCGGCTTTGAACCCCCCCGGCTTGGTGCTGACGCTACTATCGGTGGCATGGTCGCGAGCGGACTGTCGGGTCCGCGGCGCGCCTTTGCCGGCAGTATCAGGGACTTTGTACTGGGCGTAAAAATTCTCGATGGACGCGGCGAAATCATGCAGTTCGGCGGACGCGTTATCAAGAATGTGGCGGGCTTCGATATAGCCCGGGTGATGGTCGGTTCGCATGGAACCCTGGGCATAATCCTCGAGGTTTCGATCCGGGTAATACCGATGTATGAAACTGAATTGACGCTCGCATTTGAACATGACATCGCCGACAGGCATATACGCTGGGTCAACGAATTGGGGGCTGAACCCTATCCGGTTACAGCGTCCTGCTGGGTGGCAGGGCGCAGTCAACTGCGCCTGTCAGGCAGCGAACAGGGCGTTCGTCATGCGGCAGACCAGCTTGGCGGTGAGCCGGGCGATGCCTGCTGGGAGCAATTGAAGGAGCAAACCCTTGATTTTTTCGATTCCGCTCAACCGCTGACGCGCATTTCTTTGCCACCGGCGAGTGCCAACTTGCCGAGTGAGCGGGCGCAATTGATCGAATGGGGTGGGGCGCAACGCTGGGTTTGTGGTGAAGTCGACATTGCCTCGCTGCGACTGAAGGCAGAAGCGATGGGCGGCAGCGTGTGTGCATTTCAGCGGCATGACGCGGGCGTGCCCGTGTTCCATCCTTTGCCAGCGGCGATGCTGAAACTGCAGCGCAGCATCAAATCGACTTTCGATCCGGCCGGTATTTTTAATCCGGGCAGAATTTACCCCGGGCTCTAGCCATGCAAACCAATCTCGCAGCAAAAATCCAGCAGGGTGGTCATGCGTCGGAAATAGAGTCGATTCTGCGTAAGTGCGTCCATTGCGGTTTTTGTAACGCGACCTGCCCGACCTACCAGATACGCGGCGACGAGCTCGACGGGCCGCGCGGCCGTATTTACCAGATGAAGCAGTTTTTCGAAGGCGAACCGGCTAACGCAGAAATGCTCAAGCATCTCGACCGTTGCCTGACCTGTCGCGCCTGTGAAACCACCTGCCCGTCCGGGGTGCAGTACAGCCACCTGCTCGAAATCGGCAAGCAGGCCATCGAAAACGAGCTGCCGCGTCCGGCGTGGGATCGGCTGCGTCGCTGGGGGATTGTGCGATTTATTAATTCAGGAAAGCTGTTTGCCCTGACGATTCGTGTCGGGCAGGCCATGGCCTGGATGTTGCCAGCGGCGATGCGGCAGTCAATTCCGCCGCGCCAGACGCCGATGACGCGTACGACCGCAACCCACCCGCGCAAGGTATTGATGCTTGCCGGTTGCATACAACCCGCGCTGGCGCCGAATACCAACATCCTGGCCGCTAATCTGCTCGATCGCCTGGGTCTGGAAGTTATCGAGCCGCAGGGAAAGCACTGCTGTGGTGCAGCCGCCGCGCATACCTCTGATGCGGAATATGGGCTGCGCCAGGCCAGGCAGCTGATCGACAGCTGGTGGCCGCATATCGAGGCCGGGGTCGAGGCGATTGTGGTAACCGCAACCGGTTGCGGGGTCAGCGTCAGGGATTACGCGCGCCTGCTGACTGAGGACCCGGAATACGCGCAAAAAGCCGAACGGGTAAGTTCGCTGTACCGCGATCTGGTCGAGCTGGTGGAAGCGGAAATGGATACCCCGGCTGCTTTTGAGGTGCCTGCCCGGCGCGTCGCGGTGCATACCCCCTGTACGATGCAACATGGCCTCGGCATCAGTAACCGGGTCGAGCGTCTATTGGCCAGCGTGGGCCACCAGATTTGCCGGGTCGAAGACGCCCATCTTTGCTGTGGTTCGGCTGGCACCTACTCGATGTTGCAGCCGACGCTCGCCACGCAACTGCGCAGCAATAAAATAAAAGCATTGACGATAGATCGGCCCGAGGTCATTGCCACCGCCAATATCGGTTGCCAGGTGCATCTCGCGCAGGGTGACAATACACCCGTCGTGCACTGGATCGAGCTGTTGTGAACGCTCGCTAGCGTCCGGAAACCCCGTTCTGCCCGTTACTGGCACCAAATTCCAGCTGTCACATGAATGTCATGTAAATTTGCAATTATTGTTTGTGCCGCTTCAGGCATTGATTATTGCCTGGAGGTAGGTTAGTTTAGTCCCGCTTACCTTTTTAGCCCGGTAGGCGGATACTAAAAAAGTCGATAAATAGAAAGGGCACTTGAGGACACTTCCAATGAATAAACTACGATATCTGATCAGTATCGGCCTGCTGGCCTTTGCGGGCAGTTCGCTGGGTGCATCAAATTGCCCCCGGCCACGCTCTCCAATATGATGGGTATTCCCGCCGGAGAATTTCCGCAACAGTACAACCTTGACGAGTATGAAAGGCTCGCCGATTGCAAACTGAAGTTTTCTGCCAACCCTAAGGCAGGCTCGATGAATAAACGGATTCGCGGTAACCCGAAGATGCTGCCGCTGGAACAGCGTATACCTGAAGATGCGCTGGTCGTAGTGCCCTACGACAGCATCGGAAAATACGGCGGCACCTTCGACATGATGTCGAACGCGACCGAAGCAGGTACCTCTGACTTCCTCGCCATCCGTCACGTCAACCTGGTGCGTTTTTCCGACGACCTGACCACCATCGTGCCGAACGTGGCCAAGGGCTGGAAATGGAACAGTGATTTCACCCAGCTGACTTTTTACCTGCGCAAGGGACACAAATGGTCCGACGGCCAGCCGTTTACCGCGGAAGATGTCAAGTACTGGTATGACAATCTTGCGTTGAACCCGAATGTGTTCGAAAAGCCGAAAAACTATGTTCTGGTCGGCGACGAGCGTATGCAGGTGCTGGTCATAGATCCGCAAACTGTTCAGTTTACCCTGCCGGCACCCAAGCCGGGATTGCTGGCGCACTTTGCCAACTCTTATGCGCAGGGTTTCCAGCCCAAGCATTTTCTCGGCAAGTGGGATCCAGAATTGAATCCTGATGCGGACAAGATGGCACAGGAGCTGGGCTTCAAGAACGGTTATGAAGTCTTATCGAATTACTACGGTAACTCGGACTGGACCGATACACCGACGCCGATGCTAAGAAGCCCGGACAAGGTTGCCAATCTGCCGGCCGATACGATGCCGACGCTGGAATCGCACATCCTGGTTTCAGAGAGCACCGAAGGACGCCATCTGGTGGCCAATCCTTATTTCCACCAGGTCGATACCGCGGGCAATCAGCTGCCTTACATCAGTGAACAGGATGAGATTTTCGTCAATGAAGATGAGGTCCGTCTGCCCAAGCTGGTCAACGCCGAAGTGGACTTCAAGGCACAGTCGCTGCAGTTGTCCACCGCGCCGCTGCTGCTGGAAAACCAGGAGAAAGGCGACTATACCGTTCAGCTGCGTCCCGAAATCACGATCCTGACCTTCGGCATTAACATGACTCATGAGAACCTGGAAAAACGCAAGGTCTTCTCTGACCTGCAGTTTCGCCAGGCGATGTCGGTTGCAATCAATCGTAATGAAATCAACGAGACCGCCTTTTTTGGTATGGGTGAATCCAAGCAATATGTCGGTTTCTCGCCGGCTCCCGACTTTGTCGATGAAAGATGGAAGCAGCACTACGCTCAGTATGATCCGGCACTCGCGACCAAATTACTTGCGCGGGTCGGTTTGAAGGACGTCGACGGCGATGGATTCCTTGAATTGCCCAACGGTGAAAAGCTGGTGATCAATCTGCAGTTTGCGGTGCAGGGCGCGCCGGCCGCACTGGTCGAACTCGTTGGCCAGCACTGGGCTGCTGTCGGCATTCAGACCACAGTCAAGGAAGTTACCCCGGATGAATACCGTTCCGCACAATCTTCCAACAAGCTGGACGTCACCATGTGGCGTAATGGCCAGCCGCTCGCGATCGTTTTGGGAACCAACCAGATCTGGGTACCGCCTTATCACGATTACTTCACCGTGCGCACCAACATGTTGTGGGCTGAATGGATCGATTCGAACGGCGCCAGCGGTGTAGAACCGCCGGATTACGCAAAACAGATGATAAAAGACATCAACGCGTTCCAGTCCACCTCCGTGGGCACGCCGGAATCGGATAAACTAGGCGCACGCCTGGTTGAAAACCTGCTGTTTATCGGCACGGTCCAGGTGCCGGCACCGATTTACCATCGCAACATAGTGAAGAATGTCGTTGAGTACAAGACACACTCGTTCGAATACTATCGTTCGTACCCATATCGTCCTACGCAATGGTGGTTGGACGAGTAAGATCGGTTAGTTGACAGTAAAATTGGCTGCGGGCTATCCTTGCCCGCAGCCAAAATAAAAATTCTCCCGGGTCGAATGCCCACAAGAGAAAAATGAGCGGGGGGCCAGGCAACACCGATGTCCCATTTTCTGCAATTCGCCGCGACGCGTGCCATGCTTGCGGTCATCACCCTGATCATGGTGTCGTTTATCGTGTTCAGTCTGATGGAATTGGTGCCCGGGGTTTGCGCCGAACGTTACCTCGCCTTTAAAAATACCCAGGGCAGCCAGATATCGGTTGCTGATATCGACGCAGAACGCGTGCGTCTCGGGCTGGACAAACCTTATGTGGTTCGGTGGGGCAAGTGGATTGTTGAAGCCTTCCAGGGAGAGTTCGGCGACAGCTGCATCCTGCGGGTGAATATTGCGCAGCTGTTAGGAGAGAAATTCTGGATCAGCCTGGTAATCTGCCTGACCTCGTTGCTGGTTGCGTACCTGATCGCGATTCCGGTCGGCATCATCTCGGCCACGTCAAAAAGCCCAATCGTTAATAATAGCCTGCGTTTCGTCAGCTACCTCGGCCTGGCCATGCCGAACTTCCTGTTGGCGCTGATGATCATGCTTTTTTCAACCGTGGTTTTCGGCGACAGCCTGACCGGCCTGTTTTCCAAGGAATTTCGCGATGCCGCCTGGTCTTACGAGCGGCTCAAGGATTTTCTATCGCGTGCCTGGCTACCTATATTTATCCTCGGTTGGTCGGCCACCGCGTTTGCGATTCAGACCGTGCGCGCGCTGATGTCCGACGAGGCGGGTAAACTGTACGTGCTGGCCGCGTCGGCACGCGGCGTTACCGGGCGCCGCTTGTTGTGGCGTTATCCGGCGCGACACTCGCTCGGACCGATCATCAACTCGCTCGGCTTCGACCTGAATCGAATCTTCAACGAGCTGCCGATTGTAGCGTTGATACTGACACTGACCGAAGCGGGGGCCCTGTTGATCGAGGCGTTGGCACGATCGAACGACCAGCAGTTGGCGGGGGCGATTATTTTCTTGCTGACTGCCAGTATCGTCGGCATCAATTTCGTCACCGACATCATCCTCGCGCTGACCGATCCGCGGGTTCGCCGCAGTATTCTGGGGTAAGCGAAATGACTGACGCTACAACAATTGAAGAAACCGAAGCAAATGTAGACCAGAGTCGTAAGGAAGCTTATTTCACCGCTTCGAAAGGGCAGTTGATCTGGACCCGCTTCAAGAAACAGCGCGCTGCCATGGTCGGTGCCGCGGTACTTATTATGTTGGTCCTTGCGGGTATGTTTGCCTCTTTCCTGACGCCCTACGATCCAACCATCGAGGGTCGCAACCCGGATTATCAGAACGGCGCACCTAATATTCCGAAGTTCTGGGATGAAAACGGTTTCTCGGCGCGACCTTTTATTTACACCTACGAGCGAAGCCGTTCGATCGAGACCAATTTCCGCTGGGTGAGCAAGATCAACCGGGACAAGCGTCGCTACGTGGTCTTCTTCCCCGAGGGAGATGAATACACCTTGCTCGGTATGACGTTCAACACGCATTTGTTTGGTGTCGATGAGGGCAAGATCCACCTGTTCGGCACCGACGGCACGGGCAAGGACATCTTTTCCAGGACCTTCCACGCGATCAACACGTCGCTGGCGGTCGGTACCATCGGCGTTCTCATCGCCTTTGTGCTGGCATTGATCATCGGTGGTGTCTCCGGATACTACGGCGGCTGGGTCGATTCGGTGCTGCAGATGATCACCGATGCGGTGCTTACCATTCCGGCAATCCCGCTGTTCATGGCGCTGGCGGCCTTTATACCCGATACTTGGAGCTCGGAGACGAGGTTTTTCTTTATCTCGATCATCCTCGGGTTTATCGGCTGGCCGACGCTGGCGCGGCGGGTGCGAACCCACCTGCTCACCGAACGCAACCAGGAATATGTGCTCGCGGCACAGTTATGCGGTGCATCCGCAGGCCATGTCATCCGACGTCACCTGCTGCCGAGTTTCACCAGCTATATCATTGTCGACCTGATCATTTCATTCCCGTACATGGTGCTGTCCGAAACCGCGCTCAGCTTTATCGGCCTCGGATTGAAGGAACCCGTCAACTCGCTCGGCGTCATGCTGCAAAACGTGACCAAGGCGGACGTGCTGCTCAATTACCAGTGGAATTTTATTCCGGTCATATTCTTTATCACGCTGGTACTCGCGTTCGTTTTTGTCGGCGACGGACTGCGCGATGCGGCCGATCCCTATGCGGATACCAAGAAATGAGCAGTCCGCTGATTTCGGTAAAGGATTTAACCCTGCGCTTCAAGACTGACGAGGGCCTGGTCACTGCGGTCAATAATGTGTCTTTCGACATCGCCCCGGGCGAAGTGCTCGGACTGGTGGGCGAGAGCGGTTCCGGCAAATCGGTAACCGCGAAGGCATTGATGATGCTCAACGCCGAGAATTCAGTCTACGACGATAGCAGTCATATTACCCTGCGCGTCGATGGCGAGGAAATCGAGGTGCTTTCGCTAAAGCGCCCCCAAGAGCAGATGATTATTCGTGGTGGCGCGATCTCGATGATTTTCCAGGAACCGATGGCGAGCTTTGCCCCGGCGATTACGATTGGCGATCAAATGGTCGAACAACTGATGATCCATTCGGATATGACCCCGGCGCAGGCGAAAGAGATATCGATCGAGATGCTGACCCGGGTGGGCATCCCGGAACCGGCGCAGCGTTTCGGCCAGTATGCATTCTAGTTTTCCGGCGGCATGCGTCAGCGTGCGATGATCGCGATGGCGTTGTCGACCAAGCCCAGGTTGCTGATCGCCGATGAGCCGACCACCGCGCTTGATGTTACCATTCAGGCCCAGGTTATCGACCTGATGAAAGACCTGGTCGACGAGTTCCATATGTCGATCCTTTTTATTACCCACGACCTCGGTGTTATCGCGCAAACCGCCGACCGGGTCGCGGTCATGTATCTCGGCAACCTGGTGGAAACCGGGACCGTGCGTCAGGTTATTAATTCGCCCGCCCATCCCTATACTCGTGGTCTGTTGAATTCATTGCCCAAGCTGGATGACCTCGAGGCGCCGCTAACCCCGGTACCGGGTGATATTCCGTCACCGCTGGACCGTCCCTCGGGTTGTGTATTTCACACGCGTTGCGTCGAAGCGGATGAAATCGCTGAAAAATGCCGCACCCAGATACCGGTTTACACCAGCGATAGCGCCAATCACCAGGTGGCTTGCCACCTTGCGACACAGGGAGACGAGTCATGAGTGACGTGTTGATCGCGGCGCGCGATCTGTCGGTGCACTTCCCGCTGCGCAGACTGGGATTTGGCGAACGCCCCGTGGTGCGCGCCTGCGAGGGAATCAACGTCGAAATCGAAAAGGGCAGTTTTTTCGGGCTGGTAGGTGAATCAGGCTCGGGTAAAACTACCCTGGGTCGCGCGATGCTTAAGGCGGCGCCGATCAGTCACAGCGAGGTGGTTTTTTCAGACGATGAGGTCACCTACGATCTCGGCACGCTGCAGGGCCCGGAACTCAAGGATTATCGTAAGCGCTCCCAGTTGATATTCCAGGATCCCTACGCTGCGCTGAGCCCGCGGATGACGGTGCGCGACATCATCGCCGAACCACTAGAGGTCATGGGTCTGACATCCGGGCGCGAGGAGACCGATGCAAAGGTGCGCGAAATTGCCGCCAAGTGCCGGCTCAACCTCGAACATCTGCGCCGTTTCCCGCATGCTTTTTCCGGTGGGCAGCGCCAGCGAATCTCGATCGCACGGGCGCTGGTTTCGGATCCGAAATTTATCGTGGCCGACGAGAGTGTTGCCGCACTCGACGTATCGATTCAGGCGGATGTGTTGAACCTGCTAAATTCGATCCAGCGCGAAAGCGGAATAACCTTTCTCTTTATCAGCCACGATCTGAGTGTCATTGCCCATACCTGTGATTTCGTAGCGGTCATGTATCTCGGACAGATTGTCGAAGCGGCGCCGACGCGTAAACTGTTCTCCGAGACCTCGCATCCCTACACCAGGGCGCTGCTTTCGGCGATTCCGTCACTGGATCCGGATGTCCGTGGTAACGCGCAACGTCTCGAAGGCGAGATCCCGAGTCCGATAAACCCGCCGCCGGGATGCAGGTTCAATACCCGATGCCCGCATGCGCAGGATCGCTGTCGCAAAGAGGTGCCGGAATGGCGGGAACTGAGCAGTAAACACCATGTCGCCTGCCACTTTGCCGAAGAACTCGCCTGAAGTTGCCGGGGGCTGATGTTTATCGAGTAATGTTTGTGCCGTCTGTCAACGCAGTATGAACATTACCCCTATTCACGAAGAGTTCGGCGTCCTGATCTCGGGTATCGACCTGGCACAAAACCTGGACGAGCAAACCTTCGCGCAAATCGACGATGTCATCAACCGCTATTCCCTCGTGCTGTTTGAAAACCAGCAGATGAATGATGCCGCGCAGCTTGCGTTCACGCGCCGCTTCGGCGAACTCGAGGAAGAACATGTGAGCTATTACAGCCGGGGTGAAGTTACCTACATCGGGCGGGTTGGTAATATCGACGATGCTGGCAACAAGGTGTCGCAACGCCAGATCAAGGCCTCGACCGGCAACGAGATGTGGCATTCGGACAGTTCGTTCCGCGAAATCCCGGCCATGTATTCGATCCTGGCAGCCTACGAGGTGCCTGCCGAAGCGGGGGAGACCGAATTTGCCAGCGCAAGGGCCGCCTATCAGCGGCTCGACCGGCAAACCCGCGAGTTCATCGAAGCAAAAGTCGGTATCCACGACTATATCTATTCGCGCACCAAGGTCGGCGAAGACGCGGTCACCGAAAACCAGCGCACCTACATGCATCCGGTGCGCCAACGGCTGGTGCGGCAGAATCCGCTAACCGGCGAAAGAAATGTGTTTGTCGGCTCCCATGTCAAACAGATCGAGGGCATGCCCGACGCCGAGGCCCGTCCGCTGATCGAGCGTCTGATCGCAGAGGTAACCCGGCCACAGTCCGTTTATCGTCGTCGCTGGCAGGCTGGCGACGTGATGATCTGGGACAATCGCTGCATCCTGCATCGCGGTTGTGGTTATGACGCTGACAGGTATCGCCGCCGCATGCACCAGACGCGGGTTCGCGGGCGCGGACCCTCGATTGCCGAAGGACTGGATAACGGCTGATTTAATCGAGGTTCGTCCAGCTGCCGGCTAGCTAGTTTCAGTCTTTCTTGGCAGGTACCCGGCGCGGGCGTCCGTCGGCGCCGAGGGCGACAAACTTGAAATTCGCCTGCGTCACCTTGACGGTGTTACGTGAGCGATCGCGCTGCACCCAGGCCTCGACGTGAATATCGATCGAGGTATTACCAACCCGCTCGATTTCAGTGTAAACACAAAGGATGTCACCAATTTTGACTGGCCGGATAAAATGCATGCCGTCGAGCGCTACCGTGACCGTTCGGCACTGTGCCCGCTCGCTGGCGCAGATCCCCGCGGCGATATCCATTTGCGACAATACCCAGCCGCCAAAAATATCCCCCGCCGGGTTGGAGTCAGCCGGCATCGCCATGGTGCGGGTGGTGAGTTCACCTTTTGGTTTGTCGGACATGGCTAATTCGCCTGGTGAGTAGTCATCCGCGGAGTATACAGCTTAACTAGCCGGGTAGTGATAGTGTCGGATCGTCAGATTCCGCATCCAGCGGGAAAATCGGGCGCGGGACATTGTGATACTCAAGCCGTTTATAGTCAGGGGTGCACAATGCGCCACTGTCACAGACAATGACGCGCGCCGCAATCGGTTCGAAGTCGGCTCGGAAATGCTGCATTGATTTGAGCGCGATCACGCTTTTTGATGTCGGCTCGATGCCGAAGCTCCTGAACTGCTGCAGATCGAGCATCTGCTGGGCAACTGTTGTAATCAGAACCTCGATTCCACCTGTCCTCACCACCGCGGTCGGCCCGAATGAGCCATGCAGGCCACCGACCATGGCTCCGTCGCCGACATAGTGGCCATCGTTCAGGGAAACCAGTTCCACCTGCAATTCGAGTGCAGCTCCGCCGAAGCGGGGGGTCTACTTCGCCGCCCAGCTTTACCGGCACCAGATCGCCGGGTTCGTGCTGCGATAACTGCTGCACCGTATCGCCATCTACCAGCGGACCGAAACAGGCGTTCGACACCCTGATATCGAGCAATGCACGCAGCAGGTTAGTCGCATCTCCGTAGCTGCCCGCACCCGGATTGTCTGCATAATCGGCGATGATCAGCGGGCCCTCGCTCGAGGTGAAGGTGGCGGCGATGGCCGCCGCCGCGGCTACGTCGAGATAGTCGTTCACTACATTCTGGCGATGCTGCCAGATATCGGCGGCAAGACTGCTGGCAAATTCCCGGTGGGCTTCCATATCGCCTTCACCGGTAATCAGCACAGTGGGTCCAACTTCGGTGATATCTGCGCTGGCAAAACCGCCGTTAATGCTGACCGCAAAGGTATCCTCACGCTGTTCCCATTGCCTGGCTGCCCTGATCCGCTCGATCATCGGTCCGCTATCGGTGCGGGCACCGTTGATCTCTTCGAGCATCGGGCAGCCGATGCGAATAGTGCGTGGGCTGATTTCCTTTCGCAGGTTACGTTGCAGTATTTCACCGGCGTGGCGGGCTGTTTCGCGCATGTCTATGTGTGGATAGGTTTTATAAGACACGATGATGTCGGCGAGCGCACACATCTTGCGACTGACATTGGCGTGCAGATCGAGGGTTATTGCGATTGGAATACTGTCGCCTGCTACCGCGCGCAGTCGTTGCAGCAGCTCCCCCTCACCGTCTTCGCAGAAGTCTGTCACCATGGCGCCATGAAGACCCAGCAGGATGCCATCGTATTGTTGTTCCCCGACCGCCGCAACAATGGGGTCTGTCAGCCAGTCAAATGCCGCGGAGGTTACCTTGCCGCCTGGGCCGGCCGCTGCGCTGAGAACATGGTCGATTTGCCAGTCGTACTTCCTGCCGATGTCAAGAAACCCGGCCAGCTCAGTATTCTGTTCGCCGCGTTCTGCGATGGCCTCGGCGCCGAGGAGGTAATACCGGTTTCTGAATGCCTGTCGATCAGTCGCGATGCGACTGAAGGTATTGGTTTCATGCATGAACTCTGCGGTCAGGATTCTCAATTTCACGAGCCTGCAGGATAAAAACCCTGTGTCGCGGACTCGGATATCAGTAACCAGATTAAAAACAACATTGCCACCGAATAGAAAATTATTGCAAACCAGTAGGAGCGGGGCTCGTCTGCACGGCCACGCTTATGCGCCATGTTACGAAAACTGAAATTGCCGGTGCGACTGCCTTTCACCCATACCGAATGCGTCACCAGGCCATCGAGGACAAGCCCGAACAGTAGCAGGATAACAAGCACAACGAATACTGATTGCAAAGTGAGCACGATACTGTCGGTTACTCAAACGATGTGGGCACAGTTTACATGATTCGATGACGCATCGATCGATCTAGCCGTCGGCCAGCATCGATAAATCGCGTGCAGCTTCGAATAGCAACGGTACGTACTGGCCACTGTTGTCCACGGAAATGCGCGACACCGGGGCCTGGATTGCGAGCGAGCTGTAAAACCGGCCTTGTTTGTCCGTAATCGGTACCGCGATGGCGATAATGTCATCGTACAATTCCTGGTTATCGATCGAGACCCGTGTCTTTTCGATCTGATCGATCTCTGCGAGTAGAGTGTCGGGATCGGTAATTGTGTTCTTGGCGCGGGCCTCGAGTTTTAGCTTGCTGATCACCGCCTTGCGCCTGACTTTAGGCAGGGTGCTCAGGTAAAGCTTGCCGCTGGCAGTACAGTACAGGGGAACCCGCATGCCGATTGCAAACTGCAGCCGCAACGGTGCCTTGGTTTCGACGCGGTCGGAATAGGCCATGTAGAGGCCGTCCGGGTAGGCAATATTGCAGGTTTCGCCGACCTTTTCTGAAAGCGCGGTCAAAATGGCATGGCGCGAAGCGCTGAAGCGTGAGTTTGCGAGCACACCGACGGCGACGTCGTAGAGGCGGTTACCCGGCTGGTAGCTTTTACCATTGATTCTTTTGAGCAGATAACCATGCGCTTCGAGTTCGGAACAGAGGCGGTGCGCAGTGGCCTTGGGCAGGTTCAGGACTTCATTGATTTCGGTTGCGCTAAGCGGCTTCGTCGATGCGGCGACGGTGTCGAGAATATCGAGCACCCGTTCGATGGTTGAGCCGCGTTCGCGTTTCATACCTGCCTGCCCTTGCCAGGATAGATATCAGCATGGCCTAACATTCAATATTTCAATGAGTTAGGGACGTCCACAAAACGCCATCTCTGCGTTGCAGTGCTTGCCAATAGATTCACTATTGGCTGCGCACGGCGCCTTGATCTGGCGCTTTGTGGACGTCCTGAATTCGACATATATTGTCGCCGGGTTAATTACTTACCCTCCAGACATTACTTTGGGTAGCCAGAGCACCATTTGCGGGAAGGAAAACAGCAGGATGAGACCGACGAGTTGAATCATCATGAACTGCATCATGCCCAGGTAGATGTCCTTGAGGTCCCAATTTGGCACGACACCCTTCAGGAAGTAGGCTGACAGGGCCACAGGTGGGGATAGCCAGGCTGTCTGCAGGTTCACCGCGACCAGAATGCCAAACCAGACCATCAGGTCATAGCGACCCAGCCCATGGACCTCCAGCGCCTCTACGGTCGGCAGCAATATTGGCACAACGATCAGAACGATGGGCACCCACTCCAGTGGCCATCCGAGCAGGAAGATCAATGCCATAACCAGGATCAGTATCAGGTAAGGCGACATTTCGAGGCCAAGTAGCAGCTCAGTCATCATCTTGGGCGTGCCCAGGGCACTGAATTGGGCGCCAAAAAAGTTCGATGCGGCAACCAGGAACATGATCAAAACCGTAATCTCCAGGGCTTTAACCAGGCTGTCAAAGAAACTGGGAAAGGTGAACTTGCCGTAACCAAGAGATAACAGGATGGCACCAAAGGCGCCCATCGCCGCGGCTTCAGCAGGTGTTGCGAAGCCAAGAAGAATCGACCCCAAAGCAAAAGAAATCAGGATCGTGGGCGGCATGAGCCCCTTAAAGAACTCATCCCAGAGATCCGAAAAACGGAACTCAGTTTCAGCCGCAGCGCTATAAATCGGCCGTCCCAAATACGCCAGAAGCACGGTGAATGCGCCAAAGGTGATCGACCAGGTCGGCAGGCCACCATCCTCGCCCATATTCGCAACAATCATATAGAGGTGGAAGATCACCGCGATCGGAACCACGATCCTGAGTACATTCAAACGACGGTATGCGGCATAGGCTACGGCACAGGTAATGGCAAAAGCGAACAGGCCGCCAAACGGAATTACAGCACCAAAAGTACCGCCCATGGCAAGGCCAAAGACGCGACAAACGCTTAAAACGCCGAGGCAGATCAGCGCCACCTCGGCACCATAAAAAGCGGAGGTCTGAGGTTGGCCTTCTTCTGCCAAAACCGGCCCGAGGTCCGGATTCAGCCAGCAGCGTCCAAGCGTGTAGATCAGGTAAAGAGACGCCAGCAGAGCGCCCGGAATAAAGGCTGCACGGAAGAGGTCGAGGGTTGAGACTTCCAGGACAGGTCCCATGACGATCAGCATAATCGAGGGCGGGATCAGAATGCCCAGTGTGCCGCCGGCGGTGATGGTTCCTGCCGCAAGCTGGACATTATAGCCGGAGCGGCTCATGGTCGCGCCGGCCATGATCCCAAGCAGGGTCACTGAAGCACCCACGATGCCGGTGGCAGCTGCAAAAATCGTGGATACGATCAGCACGGCGATGAACAGCGCGCCGCGGACGCGCGACATGATCATCTGGATCGACGCAAACAGTCGGTCCATCAAGCCCGCCGCTTCCATCACGATCCCCATCAGGACAAAGAGCGGCACCGCCATGAGCTGATCGTTCAACATGGTGGAGTTTGTGTTCAGCGTCATCAACAGCGTTGTCAGCTTGAAGTTGGAGCCCCAGATACCGAAGACAAAGGCAAGGAAAATCAACGTGAACGCAATTGGGAAGCCGATAAAGATCACGAACAGCATGGCTGTCAGCATGATCAATCCGATGGTAGCCTTGTCCATGTTCGGGCGGGCAGACATGATGTCGGAAAACCATTCGCCACCGGGGACCAGGTCCGGCTGGAATATAGCCAGATTGAGCCATAGCAGCCCGATTAAATAGACCGGCAAGGCCCGTACGAACCAACGCTCGCGCTCTTTGCCCATCTTGTGAAGTGCGCGGAAAATCTCGGGGATGCCTTGCAGCATCAAGAGGAAGCCACCGATTGGCATCGCCAGGCGCGCGGGCCACAATAGTGGTCCCCAGGCACTGTCGATCTGCATGGTTTCACCTCTTGAAAAGGCGAGCCACCAAAATTCTGACGCAATAACGGTAAAGAAAATCATCGAAGGCATAAAGAACAGCAGGTACAGGGATGCATCAACTGTCGCCTGTGTCTTTGCCGACCAGTCTCGGTAGAGGAAGTCGGCGCGGATATGAACCCCGCGCATCAGACCGTAGCCCGCGGCTGCCATGAAGAGCACCCCGGCTATCATACGACTGGTGTCATACACCCAGAGCGTGGGGCCAAGCCCAAGGGCCTGGGCGAGACCTTCGAATCCTGCATTTTGCAAGATCGCAAAAGAGTTACGGGAAAGGACTTCGAGCACCACTGCGATAATGAGCGGTACCATTAGCAGGGCAATAATCTGGCCTGCCCGATAATTAATAACGTCAATCGCTGCGGTTATCGGGCGTTGCCAGGGCGTCATATCCTCTGGCGTTTCACCGGGGGCCTCGGCACGACGCTCCGCAATCAGTTCGTCCGCAATCTCGAGATCCTCTGGATTTACCTCTTCTTCAGCCATGCCCTCTCTCCCCTATTATATTTGTGCCCATTTTGGGCTCTAATTATTTATACAGGGCCAGGGCCCTTATGGAAACTTCGAAGCGAGGCCCTGGCGGGCCTCGCTTCGAAGCCTTTTTTTACTTCAGTGTGTCTGCGTGTGCGCGGCCCAAATTTGCGTTTGAGGTCTGTGCGCCCGCCCAGAATGGTACTACCGTGTCGGCGAAATCCTTTTGCGACTGCCACACTTCTGCGAAGAACTTGTTTTCTTTCGCAGCGGCTTCGAGCGACTTTTTAGCGGCCGCCATGTACTCTGTGAGGTAATCCGCTGGCGTATCTTCCAGGATGACACCGTGATTATCCGTTAGATCTTTCAGCGCCTTACCGTTCTCAAAGATTCGGTAGGACATGGATTTCGACAGAGACGCGTTTGCCGCCACTTCCAGTGCTTTCTGCTCAATCGCGCTCAGTGAGTCGTAGAAATCGCGATTCACATACATGTCCGCGTTCACGGTCACCTGGTGCAGGCCCTGGAGGTAGTAGTGCTTCAGCACTTTCTGGAAACCAAACACGGAGTCTGGCTTGGGGCAGCACCACTCGGCTGCGTCGATCGTGCCTTTCTCAAGCGCTGGCAGGATGTCGCCGCCGCCCATAGCAACCGCTGGAACACCAATTTCAGCATACGCGGCACCAACCATGCCCGGAGGTGCACGGAAGCGCAATTGACGGAAGTCATCCATCGACTTGATCGGCTTTGGGAACCAGCCGAGTGCTTCAGGGCCCACCGGCTGCAGCATGAATCCTTTGACGTTCACACCCATCTCATCCCACAGGCGGTCATACAGCTCCTTGCCGCCGCCGAACTGGAACCAGCTCAGGAACGCCATGTTGTCGAGACCTACACCGGCACCCGAAACAGGCGCGCCGAACAGGTTCGCCGCAACGTGCTTGCCTCCCCAATAATGTGTCCAGGCAAAGCCACCTTCAACGAGCCCCGCGTCGACGGCATCAATGATGTCTCGTGGTCCGACAACAGCGCCTGCTGGCAGAACTTCGATGGTGAGCGACCCTTCAGTCAGCGCCGCGACGTCATTACCGAACTCCTTCAACATAACGACTTCGTCAGCTGAAGTGGGTAGCACCGACTGGATACGCAAGACCTTTTTAGCCGCCATGGCAGGCTATGCCATGAGAGCCAGGGCTGTTGCACCGGCAGCAATATATTTTAGTTTGATCATATCTACACTCCTCTAATTATAAAAAAGCCTTCGCCATATTATGCTTCGCGAGGCTGAAGGCAGCGCCCCGGTGCTTATTGGGCCGGCGGTCCGACCCGAGTACAATCCCGGAAATCGACAAAACTTAGTTTAAATGAGACTCCGAGTCTCGATATTACAGCTTTTTTCGATTGAGTAACAGGGCTAAATACACATTAATTACATCATTTACGTCTCAATAACCACGATTTGTCTCGGTATCCCAAAAAATGAGCTTGATGAAGCTACTCACAGTAGAACCAGCCAACAGATTCGACAGCGGACCTTAAATGAGAATATTTGTTCCATTTTAGCGGCATTTATTGTATCGTCGAATCGAAACATATCAAGATAAGGGGCTCGTGGATCAATTTGACTATATCGTCGTTGGCGCCGGATCGGCTGGCTGCGTGCTCGCCAATCGGCTGTCGGCGAATCCGGCGCACAAGGTGCTGTTACTCGAGGCCGGCGGCAGGGACTTAAGCCCGTGGCTGCACATTCCGGTCGGTTATTTCAAAACCATGCACAACCCGGCTTTCGACTGGTGTTACATGATCGAACCTGATTCGGGCATTGCCAACCGCCAGCTGCAGTGGCCGCGCGGCAAGGTGCTCGGCGGTTCCAGCGCGCTCAATGGCCTCCTCTACGTGCGCGGCCAGCCGGAAGACTACGATCGCTGGGTCGAGCTCGGTAACCCGGGATGGGCTTACGACGACGTGCTGCCGTACTTCAAAAAATCGGAAGATAATTCCCGCGGCGCCGATGAATTCCATGCCGTGGGCGGCCCGCAAAAGGTTTCCGACCTGCGCCTGCGGCGCCCGATCGCCGAACACTTCATCCAGGCGGCGACCGAAATCGGCATTCCGCTGAATGAAGACTACAACGGCAGCCAGCAGGAGGGCGTCGGTTATTTTCAGCAAACCGCCTATAACGGTTTCCGCTGGAGTACCGCCAAGAGCTTTCTGCGGCCAGCGAAAAAACGGGCCAACCTGAAAGTGGTTACCCGTGCCCAGGTCACAAGCCTGATGATGGAGGGTAAACGCGTTACCGGTGTCAATTATCGCCGCGGTAGTGCGCGCGAAACCGCGTTAGCCAGTGCCGAAGTGATACTAAGCGCTGGCGCGATCAATTCGCCGCAGATACTGCAATGTTCCGGCATCGGCGATCCCGAGAAACTGCAACAGGCAGGCATCACAACCAGTCACGCGCTGACTGGAGTCGGTAAAAACCTGCAGGATCACTTGCAGATTCGCCTCGTGTTCAAAACCAACAAACGCACGCTCAACGACGAGCTAAATAACCCGTTCAAACAGTTTATGGTGGGTGCGCAGTATTTCCTGACGCGCACCGGTCCGCTGACGTTGGCGGCGAGCCAGGTTGCGATCTTCACGCGCTCCAGCGAAGACGTCGAGCGTCCCGACATCCAGTTCCACATGCAGCCGCTTTCGGCCGACAAGCCCGGCGACGGCGTGCACCCGTTTTCGGCATTTACGTCGTCGGTATGCCAGCTGCGTCCTTTCAGCCGCGGCGAAGTAGTGGTCGAAACCAGCGATCCGCTGGCCTACCCGAAAATTTACCCGAATTATTTATCCGACGAGCGCGACTGTGCGGTTGCGATCGGCGGCATCAAGGTTGCGCGCCGCATCGCCGAGGCACCCGCCCTGCGTAATTGCGTTATCGACGAATACGTGCCGGGGCGCGAATTCCAGAGCGACGAGGAGCTGCTCGATGCGGCACGCCGCCACAGTCAGACGATTTATCACCCGGCGTCTACCTGCAAGATGGGAAACGACGATGCGGCCGTGGTCGATCATCAACTTCGCGTACACGGAATCGAAGGTTTGCGCGTCGCCGATGCGTCGATCATGCCGGAAATCGTGTCCGGCAATACCAATGCGCCGACAATCATGATTGCGGAGAAGGCAGCCGACATGATTCTGGGGAAAAAGTAGTAATCTGGCTGCAATGCCGTCGGCATAGTCGGCGTATCGGTTACGATACCGGGCATCATGACCGCCAGGACGATGAAGGCGAAGTGGGGTCTTTCAGGCGTTGGTTTTGACCTTGATGATCGCCTCGTGCCAGTCCGCGAGTAGCAGGTTGCGCCGACTGGATTCCATTGCTGGATCGAACTCGTGCTCGGCCTGCCAGTGTCGGGTTATGTCATCGAGCGAAGTAAATAGCCCGATCTGCAAGCCCGCCAGATAAGCAGCCCCGAGCGCTGTGGTTTCGGTTACTGCCGGTCTTTCAACGACGATACCGAGCATATCGGCGAGAAACTGGCACAACCAGTTATTCTGCACCATGCCGCCGTCGACGCGTAGCCGGGTAGGTTTCAGCCCGTCACGACGCTTGGCCTCGAGCAGGTCGAAAGTCTGGTAACAGACCGATTCCAGGGTTGCGCGAACCAGTTCGGCCGGTCCCGTATCGCGTGTAATACCGAATATCGCGCCACGCGCCTCGGGGTCCCAGTGGGGTGCGCCGAGACCGGTAAATGCCGGCACCAGATAGACCCCGTTGTTGGAATTCAGTGATTCGGCCATCGCCTCGGTTTGATGCGCGGTGTCGATGATGCCGATACCGTCGCGTAGCCATTGCACCGCGGCGCCGGCGACAAAGATAGAACCTTCCAGTGCATAAGTCGTTTTCCCGTCCAGCCGGTAGCCGACTGTGGTCAATAACTTGTTGTTCGACGCCAGCGCCTGCTCACCGGTATTCAGTATCATGAAGCAGCCGGTACCGTAGGTGCTCTTGATCATTCCCGGTTCGAAACAGGCCTGGCCGATCAGCGCTGCCTGTTGATCCCCGGCCACGCCGGTAATCGGAATTCCCGTGCCAAACAGGCCCTGGCTGGTATGACCGTAGTCCGCGGCGCAATCCCGGACATCGGGTAGCATGGATTCGGGGATATCGAGCATTTCAAGCAACTCCGCATCCCAGTCCTGTTGATGGATATTGAACATCAGCGTGCGTGATGCATTGGTCGCGTCAGTGGCATGAACCTTGCCGTCGGTCAGGCGCCAGATAAGAAAGCAGTCGATGGTGCCGAACAGTAGCTCATTGTTTTCGGCGCTTGCACGTGCGCCATCGACATTGTCGAGAATCCAGTTGACCTTGGTGCCGGAGAAATAAGGATCGAGCAGTAAACCGGTTTTGCTGACCACCGTGGCTTCCATCGCTTTTGCACGCAGCGACTCGCAGTAGTCGGCGGTGCGGCGGTCCTGCCATACGATCGCGTTGTAGATCGGCTTACCGCTAGTGCGATCCCACACCACCGTGGTTTCGCGCTGGTTGGTTATGCCGATCGCAGCTATTTTGCGTTGTTCCAGTTCGGCCTTCTCCAGCGCCTCGTTGACGACTTCGAGAGTGGTGGTCCAGATTTCCTCAGGGTCGTGTTCGACCCAGCCGTCTTTTGGAAAATGCTGGGTGAACTCGCGTTGCGAGGTGAAGCGGGCATGTCCATTTTCGTCGAACAAAATCGCGCGTGAACTGGTGGTGCCCTGATCGATGCTGAGAATATACTGACTCATCTGAACCTCCCAAACTGGTTGTTCGTTGTTGGTCTATTATCGCGCTATCCGGCGGTTAGTCATCCCCGCGTAAGCGGCCCCCCAGCGCAGGCTGGGTTGACGTACCGGGATCTGACAACATGCCGCGGCCCCGGTTTCGATACCCGATGACCTGCTTACTTAAAGTATTCATCGAATCGTATTTTCGCTGCATCGCCGAACAACTTTTCGCAGGCCTCGAACAATCCTGCCGACTGTCGCAGGTTGTCGCGCGAGATAAGCAACTCCAGCTTGGAACGGCGCCTGAGGTAATCCTCGAGCTTAACGATCATTTCGTTTTTGACGAGGTAATCGATCTCGCAACGCCGTATTCCGGTATTTTCAACCAGCGGTTCGGATAGCGAGGCGTCCGCTTCGATGGCATCGAGCATACCTTGCGCATCTGCGCCGTAACGCCGCCATAACCGTTCACTAAGCGCCTCACGGGTATCGCTGGCGACCATTTCGTCGACACCGAGGGCGTGAGCGCGTCTGAAAAAAGCTTCGCGTTGCGCGCGGCCGGGTTCGCCATACCATTTGCCGACCTTTTTTGGTTTCAGACCCAACCGGGATACGCGGTCACAAATCTCATTACCGACGTTCACGCAGTCGGTCAGTTTACCGCCGAATATACTGATATGATTTTGCTCGGCCTCCATTTCGATAACGTGCTTGCGCGACAATTGCTGAACATCGACCGAGCCATTACTGGTTTTGGGGGTTGCCAGCGGTCGTACCCCGCAACGTTCGGCAATAACGTCGTCCGGCGTCAACGGGGCGGGTAAATCAAGGCGGGCGTTGATATTCGATAAAACGAAATCCCGGTCTTCATCGGTTACCTCGGTGATCGGGTCTGTAACCCGCGTGTCGGTGGTACCGATGCAGGTGCGGTTCGCCATTGGAATCGCAAAAAACAGGCGCTCGTCATCGGCGAAAAAAGCGAGCACCCGGTGGCTGTCAGAAATCTGTGGCACGATCAGATGGATGCCCTTGGAAAACAGGTGTTGGTACTCGGTTTCGATGCCGGTGAGCTGGTTGTGCTGATCGACGAAAGCACCAGCGGCGTTGATCAGTATCTTCGAGCGAACCGAGAATCGCTGCCCTCCAACCTGGTCTTCAGCCTGCGTTGTCCAGTAACCTTTGGCATCGCGGGCCGCACCCGTTGACTTTACGTAGTTGGCTGCGACACAACCCTTATCCATCGCGCTGCGGACAAAGTTGAAAACAAAGCGGGCGTCGTTATCGTGCAGGAACGCATCCGAATACTCGACGCCACCGGTACTGATGAAAGTATTTATCAGCGGTTCCGTTTGTTTGATCTGGCGGGATGAAACCAGCCGCGGGGTTTGCGTCCTGCCCCGGCCCAGGATCCAGTACAGCCAGGTACTCGCCAGGATCACCCATGGGTGAAAGCGAAACTGCTTGTTGAGCGTCATCAGGAAACGGATTTCCTTGACCGTGGAAGGAAAGCTATCGAGCAGCTGGTTGCGTGACTTGCACAGTCCCGCTACCAGGCCGAATTCGTAGCCTTCCATGTACTTGATGCCACCCCAGACCAGGTTGGAAGACTGCTGACTGGTAAAGCCGGCGAAATCGGCGGCGTCGATTAAAGCGACCTTAATCCCGCGCGCAGCCAGCGCGGCAGCTGAAACCGCGCCATTGATACCGCTGCCAACGATGAGCACATCGAATTCTTCATTCTCCAGACGGGCAATGTTAGTATCTCTCAGGGTCATGGGTTTAATCTGTTGTTACCTGGCAGTGCTGTTGCAAGACTTCCTCAAACCTTCCTGAACACAAAAACGAACCAGGCAATCATCAGTGCCAGCGCACCCCACAACGGGGTACCAAAAAAAGCCAGCCAGCCCAGGTTGATAAAGCCGCTACCCAGCCACGAAATAAACAGCCGATCACCGCGGGTAGTATCGATGCCGAAAACACCGCGTCGCGGGTTGCCCCCGGGGCTGAATTTTTCCCAGATCCCCATAACCACGATGGAGAGCACAACCGTCACGAAAAATGCGACGGTCGGCCAGGTCCAGGCCATCCAGGATAAGTCGATCATGACACTGCCATGGAATTAAATCCGGCCCAGGGCGAAGCCCTTGGCGATGTGGTTACGGACGAAATAAATAACGATCGCACCGGGAATGATAGTCAGCGAACCAGCCGCGGCCAGCAAACCAAGCTCGTAGCCCGAGGTGCTCGCGGTTCGTGTCATGATGGCGGCAATCGGCTTGGCGTTAACCGAGGTCAGGGTTTTGGCCAGCAGCAGTTCCACCCAGGAATACATGAAACAGAAAAACATGGCGACGCCAATGCCGGCGGCGATGGTCGGAATAAAGATACGCACGAAAAATCGCCAGAACGAATAACCGTCCAGGTAGGCGGTTTCATCGAGCTCCTTGGGGATGCCGGACATGAAGCCTTCGAGGATCCATACCGCGAGAGGTATGTTGAACAGGCAGTGCGCAAGGGCAACCGCAATATGGGTATCGAATAGTTCGATAGCCGAGTAAAGCTGGAAAAAAGGCAAAGCAAACACGGCGGGCGGCGCCATGCGATTGGTCAGTAGCCAGAAGAACAGGTGCTTGTCGCCGAGGAAGCGATAGCGTGAGAAAGCATAGGCCGCGGGTAAGGCTACGGCAACCGAGATGACGGTGTTGATGACGACGTAAATCAACGAATTGATATACCCGACATACCAGGTCGGGTCGGTAAAGATCTTGCTGTAGTTGGCCAGCGTGAATTGTTGCGGGAAAAACGAAAAACCACCCAGGATTTCGTTCGTTGTTTTGAACGACATCGACAGCAGGCCATAGATGGGTAGCATCAGGAAAAGGATGTAAATGGTTGGCAGAATCCATCTTTTATTCATTCCGTCATTGCTCCTCGTTGCGCATCATCACGGTGTAAAACACCCAGCAAATCAACAGTACGACAAGAAAGTAAATAAGCGACATCGCGGCCGCCGGCCCGAGATCAAACTGTCCCAGTGCGATCTTCACCAGGTCGATGGAAAGGAAGGTAGTGGTGTTACCCGGCCCACCACCGGTGAGCACGAAAGGCTCGGTGTAAATCATGAAACTATCCATGAAGCGCAACAGGATAGCGATCGTCAACACCCGTTTCATTTTCGGTAACTGTATGTAACGAAATACGGCCCAGCCACTCGCGCCATCGATGCGTGCAGCCTGGTAATAGGCTTCCGGGATCGAGCATAGCCCGGCATAGCACAGCAGCACGATTAGCGAAGTCCAGTGCCAGACGTCCATCAATACGGTCGTCATCCAGGCTGACACCGGCTGCTGGGTGAAATCGTAGTCGAACCCCATCGAGTTCAATGAAAACCCGAGCAGACCGATGTCGGGCAGCGCAAATATATTCCACATCGCCCCGACCACGTTCCACGGGATCAGCAATGGCAGTGCCATCAATACAAGGCATACCGATACCCAGGGCCCCTTGCGCGGCATCGACAGCGCGACCGCGATGCCGAGCGGGACTTCGATGACAATGATCATGCCGGTAAACATTAACTGGCGCAGTAACGAATCGTGGAAGCGTTCGGAGCGCAGCACTTTCTCGAACCAGGTAACCCCTTCCCAGAAAAAAACATTATCGCCGAAGGTCTCCTGCAGCGAATAGTTGACCACCGTCATCAACGGGATGAAGGCGTTGAATGCGACCAGCAACAGCACCGGCGCTACCAGCCACCAGGCCTTTTGATTGGTCGATTTACGCATTGCCCGGCCCCACCGCCCAATCGTCACGGTAAATACGAAGATTGCCGGGATCGAATTTGATATGCGGGCTCAAAGACGGTATCGCCTGGTCTTCACCAACCAGCATTTTTATTTGTTCAGCCTCGTGTTTGACAGTCACCACCTGGTAACGTCCGAGATCTTCTACCTTCTGTATTTCCACCGGAATACCGTCATCGCAAAAGCTGATAAATTCCGGTCGAATACCGATTTCAAGCTTGCCGCTCAAGTCGGTATCGACCGGATAACTCGAGGAGAGCAGATTATTGGCAAACACGGGTTGTCCCTGTTCGAGAGTACATGGCAGGATATTCATTCCGGGTGAACCGATAAAATAGCCGACGAAGGTATGCTTCGGCTCGTTGAAAAGGTCTATCGGGCTACCAACCTGAACCACGGCGCCATCATGCATGACGACTACCTGGTCGGCGAAAGTCAGCGCTTCAACCTGGTCATGAGTAACGTAGATCATGGTGACGCCAATCTGTTGATGTAATTCCTTGAGTTTGGAGCGCAGTTGCCATTTCAGGTGCGGGTCGATTACGGTCAGCGGTTCGTCGAACAGAATTGCGTTAACATCCTCGCGCACCAGTCCGCGGCCCAGAGAGATTTTCTGTTTGCCGTCGGCCGTCAGGCCGGCGGCGCGTTGTTGCAGTCGATCGGACAGGTCGAGCATTGCCACTATCTCGACAACTCTTTCCCTGACGCGAGGCTCGGGCATGCCGCGATTGCGCAGCGGAAATGCCAGGTTATCGAACACGGTCATCGTGTCGTATACCACCGGGAACTGGAAAACCTGTGCGATATGTCGTTCGGTGGTTGGCAGGTTCGTGACTTCGCGACCGTCGAACAGGATCGAACCCTCCGAGGGTGTCAGCAATCCGGAAATAATGTTCAGCAGGGTTGTCTTGCCGCAGCCGGAAGGCCCGAGCAAGGCGTAAGCGCCGCCGTCTTCCCATACCTGGCTGACTTCCTTGAGGGCATAAACCGGCGCCTGGCCGGCTGCAGGCGGGTAGGCGTGACGGACATCTTTAAACTCGATGCGTGACATGCTACCCCCCGGTCTCGATCAACAATCCGTTGGCGTCGAAATACAGGCATCGACTCGAATCAAAGTAAAAACTGGCGCTCTGGCCGAATTCATAACTGTGAATGCCATGCGTCTCGCTAACCCAGCTATTACCTTCGACAATCACGCGAACAATACTCTCAGACCCGCTGATTTCGGCAATCTGAACTTCGCCTTTGACTTCTACGCCGGTGCCGTCGGGTGACAGATGATGCGGCCGTAAACCAATCTTGTAACTTCCGTCGGGCATCGCGGCCAGTTCCGGTGGAACCTGCCAGCTGATCGAATTGCTCAGGTGAGCGCTGCTGCCGCGTTTCTCGATAGCCGCTATATTGACCGGTGGGTCTGAAAAAACGCGCGCGCTTTCGAGGTTTTGCGGGTGCCGATAAATGGTCGAAGTCTTGCCAAACTGAATCACACGCCCCTCGTTGAGGGTCGCGGTATAGCCTCCCAGCATTAATGCCTCGAGGGGTTCACTGGTGGCATAAACGACCGTTGCGCCGGTATCGGCGAACATTTTTGGCAGTTCGTCGCGCAGTTCCTCGCGTAACTTGTAATCGAGGTTGGCAAGTGGCTCGTCGAGTAACACCAGATCGGCACCCTTGACCAGGGCGCGCGCAAGCGCCGTGCGCTGCTGCTGTCCGCCGGAGAGTTCATTGGGCAGGCGCTCGAGCATAGGTGTCAGTTGCAACAGATCGGCGAACTTGCTACCCGGGTGTCGATTTCCTGTTTTGCTAAACCGGCAACCTTCAATGGCGAAGCGATGTTGTCGAAGACACTGAAACCGGGATAGTTGATGAAGGCCTGGTAGACCATTGCGACGCTGCGCTTTTGCACCGGTACCCCGGTAACTTCTTCGCCATTTGCCCACAGCGTGCCACTACTTGGTTCTTCCAGTCCGGCCATTAAACGCATCAGCGAGGTTTTTCCGCTTAGCGTGGTGCCGAGCAGAATATTGAATTGTCCGGGTTCCAGTGACAGGCTGGTTTCGTAGATATGCGTTTCAGCACCAACCCTGAGCGAAACATTGCGCAGTTCAATCGCCATTTACGCGCGCCCTGCCAATCGTTCGCGGGCCGCATCCTGCGCAATGATTTCGAGATCGACATCGTGCCGATGACAAAGCTCGATCATTTCGCCGGGTATGCCGTCATCGGTGACCAGCGTTTCGATTGCCGCCAGGTTGCCGATTCGAATCGGTGCGCGACGCTCGAATTTCATCGAGTCGGTGACCAGGATGACCGAGCGTGCATGCTCAATTATGGTGCGTGTTACGCACACCTCGCGCAGGTCGAAGTCGAAGAAATCACCGTCGCTGTCGATCGCGGAACAACCGATAATTGCGTAATCGACTTTGAGGTTGTCGATAAATTCTTCGGCGCTGGAACCGACTATGCCGCCGTCCGCGCTGCGAATTGCACCACCGGTAATCATCACTTCGAGCCCGGGCGCGGGCCATAACATACTGGCGACGTTCATGTTGTTGGTGATTACCAGCATTCCCTTGCGCTGGTAGAGATACGCGGCCACCCGTTCGGTGGTGGTGCCGATGTTGATGAACAATGAAGAGTTATCCGGTAGCAGCTCGGCCGCGCGTTGCGCAATATTCGATTTCTCTTCCGCCATCAGGATTTTACGCGCCCCATAGCCCAGGTTTTCGACATTGTCCTTGACTATCGCACCACCGTGAACACGCTGCAGTAATTGTTTTTCGTATAGCTGGTTCAGGTCACGCCGTATGGTCTGGGGGGTGACCTGCAAATGATTTGATAACTGATCAACCTGCACCGATCCGTGTTCACGGATGTAGTTCATGATCAGGTGTTGCCGTCTACTGATTTCAGCGCTCATCTTTATATTGCAAAGTTACCGATGGCGGTATCTGTCACCGGGGCCAGGATTCTGGCCCCGGTGACAAACCGTTCTCGAAGATCAGCTGTTAGCGCTAGTTCTTCCAGCGCTTGATTAACTCGTCGTAATTGACGGTCTGGCCCTTGGGCTTTTCGTTAACCTTGGCTTTGGGTGAACCGGGCTGTTTCAGCCAGTATTCGGCATCTTTTTCTTCGTTCAGACGCGGACCACATCCACCATAGGTACCGGCTTTCTCGTCCGCAGCCTGCATGCGTGACATGACCAGGTCCATTTCACTGGCCAGTCGATCCATTGCCTGCTGAGGCGTGAACGCACCGGAATTAACGTCTCCGATTTGCTGCCACCAGATCTGCGCCAGTTTCGGATAATCGGGAACGTTTACACCGGTGGGTGACCACAGTACCCGGTCGGGTGAGCGGTAGAATTCGACCAGGCCGCCCAGGTTGGGTGCGCGATCGGTGAATGACTGGTGATTGATGGTGGTGTCACGGATGAAGGTCAGGCCGACATGACTCTTCTTGACGTCGACGGTCTTTGAAACGACAAACTGGGCGTAAAGCCAGGCCGCCTTGCGGCGGTCAACCGGTGTGGACTTGAACAGCGTCCATGAACCTGCATCCTGGTAGCCGAGCTTCTGGCCTTTAACCCAGTAGGGGCCGTGCGGAGAAGGCGCCATCCGCCAGAGCGGTTTGCCATCGCTATCGACAGTATTATTACCTTCGCTCTGGGGTGCCACCATGGAGGCGGTAAACGCGGTGTACCAGAAGATCTGCTGGGCGACGTTGCCCTGTGACAGGGCCGGCAGTGACTGGTAGAAGTCGTAGCTGGCTGCACCCGGGGGTGCATACTTGCGCAGCCACTCGTCCCACTTGCGAATCGCGTAGACTGCGGCCGGGCCATTGGCGGCGCCACCGCGGGTTACCGATGCACCCACAGGATTGCAGCTACCCTTTTCCATGCGAATTCCCCATTCATCGACCGGTACGCCATTGGGCAGACCCTTGCTGCCTGCGCCTGCCATCGACAGCCAGGCGTCGGTCATGCGCCAACCGAGGTCGGGCGCACGCTTGCCATAATCCATGTGGCCGTAGACTCGGGAACCGTCGATTGTTTTGACGTGGACCGAGAAAAACTCGGCAATGTCCTCGTACGCCGACCAGTTGACCGGGACACCGAGATCATATCCGTAAATGGTTTTGAATTTCTTTTTCAGGTCTGGCCGATCGAACCAGTCCTTGCGAAACCAGTACAGATTGGCAAATTGCTGGTCGGGAAGCTGGTAGAGTTTGCCATCAGGGCCGGTGGTGAAAGATTTGCCGACGAAATCTTCAACATCGAGCATCGGGTTGGTGACATCCTTGCCTTCGCCTGCCACCCAGTCCGATAAATTAACCGCGAGCTGTAAACGGGAGTGTGTTCCAATCAGATCCGAATCATTGATATAGGCATCGTAGAGATTGCGCCTGGTCTGCATCTGGGTTTGTACCGCCTGCACCACCTCGCCTTCACCGAGTAGCTGGTGATTAACCTTGATACCGGTGATCTCTTCGAACGCCTTGGTCAGAACCTTGGATTCGTATTCGTGGGTTGGAATCGTTTCGGATAACACGTTGATTTCCATCCCCTTGAAAGGTTTGGCGGCATTGATGAACCATTCCATCTCCTTCATCTGATCCTGTTGTGACAGCGACGAAGGCTGAAACTCGGTGTTTATCCAGTTTTCGGCCTCGGCCGTACCGGCCCAGGCCGATTGAGAAGATAGCGCGGCGACCGTGGCAGCCAGCGCAATTTGCTTAAGCATGAGAGTTTCCCCCTTGGTTTCGGTTTCTGATTATATTGGCACGAGCAGCGAATCTACGCCCGGGTTTTCACATTGTCAATTTATCTTTTTCGTTTGGTTCGAAAAAATGTTCGTTTTGAGCTTTTTATTTTCGTTATCAATTAAATACGATGATTTAATAGCCTTCGCAACACACTATTCATTGTACGTCCAAGCCATTATTATCGAGCTATGCCGGATATCAAGAACCTGCTCATTGTCGCCCATAGTCCTTCGCCTAATACGCAGCAGCTGGTAGCGGCCGCGTTGCGCGGTGCGAGGCACGGGGATATCGAAGGGGTTGCAGTGAAACACATCCCGCCATTGCAGGCGGTTGCGGACGATGTACTTCGTGCCGACGCGATCATCCTCGGCACGACCGAAAATTTCGGTTATATGAGCGGAGCGCTCAAGGATTTTTTCGACCGCATTTATTATCCCTGCCTGGAGCATACCGAGGCGATGCCTTTTGCTACCTACATTCGTGCCGGCCTCGATGGTACGGGCACCAGAATTGCTATCGGCAAGATTACTACCGGTTTGAAATGGAAAGCGGTGCAGGAGCCGATCATCTTGCATGGTGAGTATCGAGAGGAGTTCGAAGTCCGCTGCGAAGAACTTGGGATGCTGATGGCTGCCAGCCTGGAGAGCGGGATAATCTAGTGTGCAAAACGAGTCATTCCCGTACTAACGGGAATCTTATAAGATGTCGGCGTAGCCGGAAATCCCTGCCAGCGGGAATCGTTTTTCACCAGGTTTGAGTACTTAGCTGAGGTAACAGAATGAGTGATTTCGAGAATAAGAAAGCAATTGTACTGGGCGGAACCTCGGGAATAGGTCTCGCAACTACCGAAATGCTGCGTGACGGAGGCGCAGAGGTTATTGCCGGCAGCCGGCGGGAATGCGAAATTGACGGGGTCGAATGCGTCCAGGTCGATGTGCTCGACCGGGCCGCACTTGCCGCATTGTTCGAAAAAAATCACGGCTTCGATATCCTGGTTAACGCGGCCACTGGCGGTCCGCGTGCGATCGGTCCATTCCTCGAAATGGATCTCGAGGGTTATCAGAATTCCTTTGCCAAACTCTGGGGTTATGTCAACAGTGTTCGTCTCGGGGTTCCACATATGTCTACCAATGGTGCGGTTGTGCTGTTCAGCGGTTACCCGGCCAGGAAATGGCGAGCCGGTACTATTGCTATCGGCAGTGTCGGTGGCTCGGTCGAAGCATTCGTCAAGCTGGTGGCGAATGAAATCAAACCAGTCAGAATCAACGGAGTAAGTCCGGGCCTCATCGATACGCCGATGTCGAAACTCGAGGGTGAAGAGCGCAGGGAGTATTACGCAACAGGCTCGGCTGGACACCTGATACCGCGAGCCGGCACAGCCGAGGAAGTTGCTTCAGCGGCAATCTTTCTGCTCGAAAACGAATTCGTAACCGGGACGATTGTCGATGTCGATGGTGGCGCAATCGTGACATGAGTTTCGACAGGATCAGTAAGACTCTGGTGGGTGATACGCCGGGGCGTAGCACCGAGCTCAACTACTTCCGTATCGGTCCAGCTGATGCTGCTAGAAAAGTCTATCTGCAGGCGGCCCTGCATGCCGATGAACAACCGGGTATCCTGGTCTTGCACCATTTGTTGCAATTGTTGCGCGATGCCGACGCTACGGGCGAACTCGACGCGCAGTTCGTCCTGTTTCCGATGGTTAACCCGCTCGGTATGGGTGATATCGAATTCGGTCAGCACCAGGGGCGTTATAATCGAACAAGCGGGGTTAATCATAATCGTAACTGGCCCATACTCTATGATGCCGCAGGCGCAGACCTGGCAGAAAAACTGGGTACCGATGCCGCTGAGAATATTCGCCTGTTGCGCAATGCGCTGCGTGAATGGGCCGCGGCCCTGCCGCAGCTGACCGCTTTCGAGCAATGGCAGAAATGCCTGATAAGTGAAGCTTGCGATGCGGATTACGTTTTCGATTTGCATTGCGACGATGATTCACTGGTGCATATCTTTTCAGTGCCGCAGCAGGCGGAAAACATGCAACAGCTGGCTAACTGGGTCGGCGCCGCCGCGACCATGCTTGCTCAGGACAGTGGCGGTGGTTCTTTCGATGAAGTCTGGCCGGAGGTCTGGTTGCGTCTTGCCGGTGAATGTCCGGGCAAACCGATACCGTTATCGGTCGTGTCGTGTACGCTGGAATATCGTGGCCAGCATGATACTTTCGACAATCTAAACCGACAGGATGCGCTAAACCTCTACGCTTACTTTCAGGAGCAGGGTTTGATCGGGGGTTCGCCCAGTGGTCGAAAGGCTGCGGCTCCAGCGCCCACCGATTTGCGCGCGACCGAGTACCTGCGCGCACCGCATCCCGGATTGCTCGCTTACTGCGTCGAACTCGGGGATCGGGTTGAAAAGGGTGATCGTATCGCTGATCTGATTCAGCTCGATGGTGAGGGTGCTTTCGTCGACAGAACTCCGCTAGTGGCGGGCACTTCGGGCATGGTTATATCGCGCAAGGTTAACAAGTATGTCTGGGCTAATGCGAATGTTTCAAAAATAGTCGGTAGCGAGATACTCGAATAGCGCAGTGGTAATCTGCTCAGCGATTAATCCTGTTTTTCGGCGACCCAGTTGCTCTCAGGCAGGTGCTCGTCGGCATGCAGCCAGCCGGGTTTTTCCTCCAGAAAGCTGTGATCCTGCGGCACCAGAACCTCGAGGTCGTCGAATAGCCCCAGTTGCAAATGAATCTCGTCCGGGCGTCCCGTGTATTCGTAGGATACCGGTGAGCCGCAGTTGCCGCAGAACCTGCGCGTGACGCCGTCAGCGGTTGTGAAACTGCCTGGTGTTGCGCCGGTAAACCTGACCTGGTCGAGTCGAAATCCGGCGAAGGTCGTCATCACCGAACCACTGTGTCGGCGGCAGGATTCGCAGTGACAGTGGCCGACCCAGTCAGACTTGCCACTAATTTCGAATTTAACGGCTCCGCAATAACAATGACCGCTCAGCTTGTTTTCGCTCATGGCTCTACTCCCGGTTGAAAGTCATGTTAAACCGGCGCACGGCAGGAGTCGATAAAATTTATTTCACTTCATGGAGGAGGGAGATTGAATTCATCCGCTGCCGTGATTGAGTCGGAATGCGAGGGCCAGTTGCGCCGACTCGCCGCATACCTGTGGCGTCATTCCCGTTTAATGCTGCTGATGTTGGCAGCCCTCTGAGCAGCCGTTTCATCGAGGGTTTACAGTGGGCGCTACAGAACTCTTTTGCGCAGCTCCTTGCCGGGTTTGAAGTGCGGAACGTACTTGCCCGAGACGCGTATCGATTCCCCGGTGCGTGGATTTCTTCCGCTTCGAGGTTGGTGATACATCAGATTGAAACTACCAAATCCCCTGATTTCTATGCGTTCACCCGAAGACAGGCTATCGCTCAATATGTTTATCAAGCTTTTGATCGCGACATCAACATCTTTGGAGGCCAGATAGCGCTGGTTTTTAGACAGTGCCTTGACGAGGTCTGACCGGGTCATTGAGGGCGTAGATTCTTTTGTAGTAGTTCGATTCATCAATCTGAGGCTGCAGTCCTGATTTTGCAATTGAAACAGCTTAGCCAAATCGATGAATTTACAGCGAGAAGTTGATCACATTAACCCCAAATCCACGATTTCTGGTTAGAAGACAGGCAACAGCATACGAGAGTGCTAAATTCGTCTCACGATGACCCGCGCGAACAGGCGTGTCAGGCGGCCTCTGCAAGAGCCTCGTGCGCCTGCTGCTCAAGCTGTCCGGGTAGTCCCTCGGGCAATTGCAATGCCATCGCGAGGTTATCCAGATGAGTGCGTTCCGCGGGATGATCGGGGGTAATTACCAGGCAGGAGGCGAGGTAGATTTCAGCCTTCATTTCGATGCCGCTGACGCCGGAGGTTAATTCGAAGATCGGTATGTCCTTTTGCAGGTAGTCAAAAATCAAACCTTTTTCGGAGGCTGACATGCCGGTCCTTTCCACTGCCTGGAAAATTCTCTGTTGCTCATCCGCGTCAATATGCCCGTCGGCTTTAGCCGCTGCAATCATGGCTTTGACCAGCACCAGTTCAGGATTAGCACTCTGATCAGGTTGCTGGCTGATGGCGCGTTGGTGAAAGCTGGAAGGGTCGGCGGGACTTTGTTCGGGTATTGCCGTCTCTGCCGGGTTCTGTTGGCTCCCCTGCCAGTTCTGGTACGCCTTGAACGCCATGCCACCGAGCAGGGCTGCGCCTCCGTAGGTGGCGGCCTTGCCCGCAATCTTGCGCGCAGATTTACTGCCCATCAGCAGGGCCATAACGCCTCCGGCAGCGGCGCCTCCGGCCAGGCCACCGGGGATCTGGTTCGCTATATTGGACATGGTCTGGCCAAAGCCACCGCTATTGCCCTGGCCCTGCGCCTGTCCTGAAGCTGCCGCAGTAGAACCCATGAACTGGTTGAGTAGATTATTCAGACCCATGATTTATATTCTCCGATCTAAGTTAACGCGAATGTTGTTGAGCTGCATTCGCAAGTAAGTAGCTGTTATTGCCAATATATAGGGTCGAGCTTTGGTTCGAACAATTCGTATAAAATAAATTTTTAGTTCGAATTTCCCGTAGGTTTTGTTTTGCGATCTGGCAAGCTTAACCCGCTATCGGTTATTCAGCGTTGCGATGGGGTCGTTGTTTTTCCCCACGTGGAGATTTCGACAAGCCCGGTCAATAACCCGCGGGAGGCTGTCTGGCTGGTTTGCAGGGTGGTGGCTTTGTGGTTACTTCGAGTCCGATTTCATGACGAAGTCTTCGAACTGCTTGTCGATGCCGAGCACGTGCAGCTTCAGCCATTTGAAAAGAAAATCGGAAAGCGAAATCTGCAGCGCCGTACCCATGGTTGGATCGGTTTCCAGCATTGCCGCTAGTTCTTCCCTGAAACGGTCGTGAGCTTCGATGTGTTCGTCCTTGTGCGGGTAGCCCAGCTCCAGCATGTAGGTTTCTTCGAGAACGAAGTGATGCTCGGCGTAGAGTTTAAGCTGAATCAGAATGTCCGGATCGAACGGGACTTCCTTGATTTTATCGATCAGCTCGAACAAAGCCTGGTGCTGTGTGTCCTGCCAGATGAGATCACTGGTCTTTTGCATAGTGCCGGACCCCTCGGGATATTCCGATCACCATAGAGGAAAAGCTTTACCCTAGTCAAGCGATGGGAATATCGGCTGAGACCTAAGCGGAGGCTATTGGATTTTGACTGGTTTTGACGTAAACGAAAGTGTTGCGAGCGCTGCGGTGATCAATATTTTTGCCTGTTCGTGGTCGTTATAAAGAAACAGCGTGTAGGCATCTGCATGGTCGTTTTTATGCATCGCGAGCAGGATCGCGTTCTTGTAATCGGAAGTAAATTCGGGATTGATATCGAAGATAGACAGCGCGGCCCATTGGGCGTTGAATTTATCCCGTGCCTCGGGTTCGCTCAGCGTGCGGCTGTTGTAGTTGCTGTTTGCCGATAAGCGATCGATGAGCGACTCGAACAGTAGCGGAAATAAATGATTCGGCTCGGGAGCTGCATTGTGTGGATCGTTGTATTCGATTTCAATACGATTGAGGGGGCGAATGATGAAACGCAATTCCAGTTCCCCCGATTCATGTCGCATAGCGTGCTCGTAGGGCAGTACGGGGTTCGCGCTGATCGGTATATCGATAAAACTTGAACTGGATTCCAGGTGTAGCCCCGATTCGTCGAGCAGGCGATCGAATGCCTGCCTGTTGCCCAGATCGGTCGCCGCGGCGGCACTTAGCGCAATGCCGAGCAGTAACGATAAAGCGAGTTTGCATAAGGGTTTCACGATTGATTGGAATCCCATTGAGTCAGCAGGTCGCGTGCGACCTGGGCCCAGGTCGGTTCGGGTTTCAGCGACAGAAAGCGCTCGAGATCACTGATTGCCTGATCACGCTTGCCAAGCGCCTCCCAGGTCGAGGCGCGGTTGAAATATGGTGCCGGCACGTCCGGCTGTAATTCGATACAGCGATTGAAATCCGCCAGCGCCAGATCGTATTGCCCGGCTTCGAAATGCAGGCTGCCGCGATTGAAATGGGCGGCGATAAATCCGGGATCGAGTTCGATTGCGCGGTCGAGATCGCGTCTTGCGTCGTCCTTGCGACCGAACTGGCGCAGTGCCTGCGCGCGGTTGGTCAGCAGGATGGGGTCCTGCGGATTGATTTCGACTGCGCGGTTGAGATCTGCTAACGCCAGGCTGGGTTGCTGTTGTTGCAGGAACAGGCTCGCGCGCAGGCTGAGCAGCATTGCATTGCGGGGGTATTTTGCAAGCGCCGAGTTCAGCGTTTCCATCGCCAGCTCCGGTCGAGATTCGTCGAGATGCTGCAATGCCACTTGCGCCAGCTTATCCGCGCTCAGCTCGGCATGGGGGTCGTTTTGCCGATGCGCACCTGAACCGGAAGACTTCGGCGGTGCCTCGAGGAAGGTCTTCAGCTCCTCGCTTTGCTCATCCTCATCGACTACCGCAACATTGTCGCTGTCGCAGGCTACGAGCGCGACGGCGAGTATCCCCGCCGCCGCGTATCCTGGCAGACGTTTCCGGCTTGTTGATGTCACGCTTACTGCTTTTGCTTGCTGTAAGCCTGCAGCATCTCGTTCATCAACTCGATATGCTGCGCATCGGTCAGGCTGCCGGGTTCGGAGACCTTCGACCACAGATCAGCGTTGGTCATTTCACGGTGGCAACCCATGCACAATCCGGTGCGATCCATCGCGTCACGCATTTCCTGAGGCAGCGCGCGCGACAGCGGCCAGTGCGAGCCAACCGTTTGCGTCTGTTGGCCGTCCTTGATAATCGTGGACAAGTCAAAATCAAGCGCCTCGATTTTGGGTATCTGGATCTTGAAGTTGCTGGGTATGGGTTTGCCGGTGCGCTGATCGATCAGGTCCTCAACCACGTTCTCGGTGTAGCGTAGCGAGAAAACACCACCGGAGATACCGTAACCCTGGGCTTTCAGATTGTTGTGGCAGCTTTCGCAGGTGCGGGCCTTGCGCTGCGCCGAGTGTGGCTGCACCGGCGCCATGTCGATGCCGAGCGGTGTGCGCTCCTGCCCCAGTTCCTCCTGCTCATCATAAGCAAGCGCAATCTGGTTATGCGCCACGGTGCTACCATCGCGCGCACGCACGGTCCAGATAACCTGGCATCCGGGCATCAGCGGGGTTACGCGGCCTTCACCGTTGATTCCGAGCACCGGCTCTTCCCAGCGCAGGTAAGAGCGGGTTTCGCTGACCTTACCCGGGCTCTGGATGCCCTTGGTGCCGAGCGGTGATTCCGCGGTGGAACCATCCGGGTAGCGCATCGTTCCGGAGGCGATCCAGTCGGTGTCCTGCTTCGGCTTGCCGTTTTTATCCGGGCCATAATCGACGTCGACGTGGCAGCCGTAACACTGCGGTACCCAGGACGCGTGACAGGCGTAACACTCAAGGCTCTCGGCATGTTTCTTGACGCTTGCCATCGCTACCATTGCCTGAGAATTGCGCCAGGCATCATCTTCGGCCAGCTTTTTCAGCAGCGGCACCTTGAAATCGTTGCCGGTAGCCGAGTGCATGATGACCGTATCGCCGTCCTTGACTACGTTGCCGTAGGGGTTGCCGCGGGCGCTCAGCAGGTAACCGTCCTTCTTCTCGTAAGTGGTCGCAAATGCGGCGGTTTCCTGCAGCACGCTGTCGGCGAGGCCGCGCGGGGTGTTACCAATCGACTTGGCGAATTCTTCGCCGTGACCGAGCGGCAGCTCCCATGGATACTGTTCCGGCGTTCCATGACAATCCTGGCACTCGACTTCGACCTGAGTCAGCGTAGTGCCCGGAATATTGCCGTCACCGTGCATGTCGATGGTGGTGTGGCAGTCCTGGCACAGTAGTCCACCCTGCGGATTTTCCGGGCGACTCTTGATCTGGTGATGCAGGTCGTCGGAGATAAACAGGTAATTCTTGGTGTGCAGCTTGGGCTGCTTGCCGCCGGTTGTGCTGTAGGGTGAACCGTAGGGGAATTCCATCAGGCCCTGGTAGGTCACGCCGATGCGCTTGCCGCGGTTATGGCAGGAATTGCAGGTTTCGACCGGGATACCGGAATAGGTAGTATCGCCGACCGTGACCTTGGATTTGCGCGTGGCCTGGATCTGATGGGTCAACATGTGACCTTTCTGCGTCTTGTCGATGGTGGGATCATCGCCTTCGTATATGCCTTCGTTACCGTAGGGGATGTGGCAGGAAGAGCAGCCCTGGCCACGATAATCACCGCGCTTTTCACGCCCCTTGACGGTGACATGACAACGCTGGCACTGCTGGCGCTGATAGGTAAAGCCGGCCAGCTTCGGATCTTTTTCGATCTCTTCGACGCTGGGTTGCGGGATTTGCGCCAGTTCGGTTGGAAACTGTTCCTTGTGTGCCGCAATCATGTCCTTCATGTAAGCCTTGTAGGCGTCGGTGCCGACCGATGGTACGGGTCCGTCGCCGTCCTTGACGTCGTAGTTACCCCACGGCACCTTGTGATTCATGACTTCGGGAATACCCCAGGTATGCAGGTTACCCTGGATCTTGCCGGCCTCGGTATTCATCAGGGATTTTTCCAGGCGTTCTTCATAGCCGGCGTGACAGGCGCTTTGCCCGCAGGTGAACTTGTTGACGTCCATCGCGCCGGGATCGGGGTAGAAAGTTTGCGGGCCCTTGAACTCGACCAGTGACTGGGGTGATCCTTCGTGCGCCTTGCCTGCGTCGCTGGCGGTGGGATCGCCGCCGTGACACATGACGCAGCCGGCGGTATCGCCATGCACCGCGCTCAGCGAATTGATCAATTGCAGCATCGCACTCGATTCTTCGCGAATCGACTCGATGCCGTTGTGACAGGAGAGACAGCCTGAATCAGCCGCGGGTGATATCGCGGGACTTGCCCAGAGCAGCGGAAGTAAAATGATTAACCCAAATGCCTTGCCGAATCTGTCCATCGAAAATCCCCCATCAGCCATTATTTTGTACCCGCGCGCACAGAATATACGGGTAGAGGAGGGCTAAAACAGTTTTTTGGGGTTAACTTGACATATGTCAAGTCGGGGTCAGTTTTTGGAAAACTGGTTTATTTGAGTGCAGCCAGGTTAACTTTTGGTGCATCTGAATGGATCAAGTTGATCAGATCCCGGCTAAATATAGTGAGATCCCGATTCGTCGGACCGCCGCTTGCGCGGGGATGACATAATTTAACAAGCGTCATTTGTATCTTGCAAAGGTGACTGGGTTTCAAGGTCCCCGTTTAAACAGGGGAAGCGTCAGGACCTGTTGAATTCGCGGCAGGCGGTATCGAGTCCGCGCAGCGTGTCCTCAAGGTCAGTGGCGTTGTGTTCGGTGGAAACGAAACGGCGCACCCCGGGCAATACGTATTGCCCCTGCTTCATCAACAGCGAGTCGAGCTTGCGCATCGAAGCCTGGTCGCTGGCAAGCACGTCTGCCTGGTTGCGCGGGGTTTTGTCCATGAACAGGATTTGCCACAGCGAGCCGGTGTGTTCGGCGATCGCCGGAATAGCGTGCCGGTCGAGTACTTGCTGCGATTCGCGGCAAAGATCGTCGGCAAAACCGTTCATGCGGTCATAGACACCGGGCTTACCGAGTTCATCGAGCATGGCCATGGTAGCGGCCGCAGCAACCGGGTTGCCGTGCAGGGTGCCGTTGAAATAGGTATAGCCCTGCTGGCCTTTGAGCTTCGGGTCGGAAAGTCCTATTACATCGGCACGCCCGGCGATGCAGGATAACGGTCCGCCGCCACCGACGACCTTGCCGTGGGTGGACAGGTCGGGTTTGACGTCATACCACTGTTGTGCACCACCGTAACCGAGGCGGAAACCGGTCACTACCTCATCGAGAATGAAGAGTATGTCGTATTCGTCGCAGATTTCTCGTATGCCATGCAGGAACTCCGGCTCTGCCGGAATGATGCGCTGTACCGGTTCGGCAAAAATGGCGGCGATGTCGGCGTGATGTTCGGCAACAATCTGGCGTAGCGTATCGAGGTAGTTATAAGGGCAAACCAGCATTGTCGAGACTGTAGCTTCGGGTTGTCCACTGGAGTCAGCCGCACCCTGGGGATAGTTACCGGTCTCCTTCGGGAAGGTCGATACGATCGCATAGTCGTGGTTGCCGTGATAGGCGCCTTCGAACTTCAGGATCTTGTTGCGTCCGGTGAAGGCGCGCGCAAGGCGCATCGCGTAGCCGGTAGCTTCCGAACCGGTGGTGGCGTAAGCAATCTTTTCGGCACAGGGAATATCGTTGACGAGGCGTTCAGCAAGATGCACGGCGACATCGTTCAACGAACCGAACATGTGTGCGCCGCGCTCGAATTGTGCCTGTGCAGCCTTGACTACGCTGGGGTGGGAATGTCCCAGAATCAACGCACCGGCGCCACCGACGTAGTCGATATACTCGTTACCGTCGACGTCCCACATGCGCGATCCCTGGCCGTGCGAGTAAATCAGTCGAATGTCGTCGGCCAGTGAGTAGCTGCCGAGGCCGGAGCCGGGTAATACGCGGTCGGCTATTGCAAACAACTCGTGCTGGGACAGACTGGCGGGTGATTCTTTAGTTGCGGGTGATGACATGATTACTGACTCCTGTTTAATCGACGGCTGCTCTGAGCCACTCGTGCAGTTTCTGGATAGGCCGCTCGTTGTTGATGCCACCTTCGGGGTTGAGTACCAGCGGACCGGGCCTGTAACCGCGCGAGTTGATGCCGCGCTGGACCTCTTTTACGATATCGAGGTCTTCCTGGAAGGTGGTATCGCGGTCGTTTTCGATAACCTTCTGCAGGGTTTCGTCGACTTCGCCGTCATTTGAATAGAAAGTACGGAATACCCGCACATCGTCGACTGCGAGCGGGCGCCAGGTGAAGCTGTTGACCACACCGCCCGGATAAAACTGGATGGAAGTCGCCGGCCACAGGAAAAAGCTACCGTAATCGGCGCCGCTGACATCGTACCAGGCGTCGTCGCTGGTCGAGGCTTTTGACGTATGGTGTAAAACCTTGATGTCCCTGAAAGGTTCGATCGCATAGGAGCCAGGGTCGATAATGCCTTTCGCGAACGACGGATGGCAATGTCCACAGTGGTAGCACTCGTTGTAATTCTCGACGGCGACGAACCAGTTGCAGCCTTCATCAGCGGTATGGTGGCAGGCATACTGTCGTTGCTCCACATCGGCACAAAGATTCAGCATTTCTTCGCGAATACCCGGGTAGGTTTCATCCATAGTCGCGCATTCCGGGTCGAGATTGATGAACAAAAAGCCCAGGAAATTTTCCAGGCGGATTTCGGTCAGGCAGATTTTTACCGAATCGAACCCGGGCACCTTGTTCGAATGCGGTGCCGCCTTGAGATCGCCCTTCAGATCGTAGGACCAGGCGTGGTAGGGGCATACCAGCAACTTTTTGTTGCCGCTACCCTCGGCGAGCTTATGTCCGCGGTGCTGGCATACGTTATAGAAAGCCTTGATGTCGCCCTCGCGTGTATGCGTGATAATGATGTCCTGGTCGTATACTTCGAGGGTCAGGAAATCACCGGGTTTGCTGACCTGGCTGGAATGACAGGCGAGTAACCAGTTCCGGTAAAACACCTTCTCCATAATGCTCCCGAAAAGCTCGCCGTCGTTATAGTACTTCGGCTCGAGCCCGAATACCGGCGCGCCACCGGGCAGGACTTCAAAATCAGGATTCGTCATATATATTTTCCTCCCAACGGGCAGAATGGAATGCTTCAACCGTGGTGCTCGCCTGTTCGCCGCCGCGCACGACCAGCAGCGCACACAGGCTTTCGAGCAGTGCGGTTACCGCCGAATTAGAATGAAAGAACTGGGGCGTATGCGTCGGCGACACCAGGCCGATATCGGCTTCGCGGCAAAGGCTGGCGGCACTGCTATCGGTTATGCCGATGATCTTCGCTCCGACCTGTTTTGCGCGCTGCACCGTGGCGAGCGTATCGCGCCGGTATGGCTGGAACGTCATCGCGACCAGGCAATCGCGCTCATCCATGCGGATGATGTCGTCCGCGGGCAGGCTGCCATGTTGCGGCGTCAGGCTGAAATGATCGAAGCCCATGCGCGCGACATACCAGAAGTTGTAAGCCAGCGGGTAGGCCAGCCCGAGCCCGAGTACATAAACCCGGCGCGCGTTGATCATTAGTTCGACGGCACGCTCGAGGTCTGCTACCGATTGCCCGGCAAACATCTTTTCGGTGTTTTCCAGGCAGGCCTCGGCCATGCTGCCGAAAATCGCGGCACTGCCGCCCTTGCGATCCATTTGTTGCAGCCAGTGCACGCGATCGGGGGTACTGCCGATACCACCGCGTACGAAATCGCGAAAACGCTCGCGCATTGCATCGTAGCCCTCGAAACCGAGCTGTCGGGCAAGGCGCACAAAGCTGTTCGGCTGTACCTGCGCGTTAGCGGCGAGCGTACGCATCGATTGCATGCCGACTTCATGCGGGTGATCGATGATATAGCGCGCGCACAGCTGTAACTGCCCCGGCAGGCTGTCAAACTCGGCCAGCAGTCGCATGATCACCTCTTCCTGAGATTGCGGCAGTACGTTTTTGATCACGTTGAATTTTTGTGATGTGTGTGACATTTGTACGCTTGATTTAAATAATAATACAAGTGTATCATTCGTCAATCTTTCAAGGCAACATTATTTTCGCGGAGTCAACTTGATGCAATCCAGGGCTAAAATCGTCATCATCGGTGGCGGGGTTATGGGCTGTTCGCTCGCTTACCATCTGTGCAAGGAAGGTGTCAGTGATGTCTTGCTGCTGGAAAAAGGTGAACTGACCAGCGGTTCGACCTGGCACGCCGCGGGACAGATTACCCACTCTGTCAGTCACTATAGTCTCGCCAAAATGGCGGCCTATGGTACCGAACTTTATCCGCGCCTCGAAGACGAGACCGGACAGTCCTGTACCTGGCATGGCAGCGGCAGCCTGCGCATCGCCTACACCCAGGATGAAGTCGACTGGATCAGGCACACCCTCTCTGTAGGCAAGGGTCTCGGTCATGAAATGCAGATTATCGGCCCGGAACGCATCGCCGAACTGCATCCTTTCTATAATCTCGACGGTGTCATGGCTGCCCTCTATACCCCGCATGACGGTCATGTCGATCCTGCCGGGGTCGCCTTTGCGATGGCAAAGGGTGCGCGCATGATGGGTGGCAGCGTGATCCGGCAGAACCGTGTTACCGGCATCACCCGTACCGGTGATAGCTTTGTTGTGCATACCGAGCAGGGCGATATCGAAGCCGATCACGTCGTCAACTCGGGCGGTACCTATGCCCGCCAAATCGGGGCCTGGGTCGGTCTCGACCTGCCGATTGCGAATATGCTGCATCATTACCTGATTACCGATACCGTGCCCGAATTTGAGCAGCTCGAAAAAGAGTTACCGGTTATTCGCGACGATTCGCAGGTGTCGGGCTATATCCGCATGGAGCAGAAATCCGGCCTGATCGGAATTTATGAGAAAGCGAACGCGGCCTCGGTCTGGGATGACGGCACCCCGTGGGAATCGGAGAACGAACTGTTCGAGCCCGATTATGACCGTATTATGCCGTGGCTCGAGAATGCGCTCGAACGCATGCCGATCCTGGCCGACAAGGGCATCAAGAGCGTCGTCCACGGCGCGATTACGCATCCCCGGGACGGTAACATGTTGCTGGGACCTTCCGGGGTGAAAAACTTCTGGCTTTGCTGTGGTTCCCAGGTCGGAATCGCCTGGGGTCCCGGTGCGGGTAAATACCTGGCGCAGTGGATGGTGCACGGAGCGGCCGACGTCTCGATGCGCAGTTTCGATCCTCGCCGCTTCGGTGCGCGCATCGATGATGAATACCGTATCGACAAGGCCAGGGAAGATTACCTGCTGCGTCATGAAATTCCGTTCCCGCATCTCGATCGACCCGATTTACGACCCTCGCATTCAAAGCTGTCACCGCTTTACGAGACCTTGAAAAACAAGGGAGCGGTTTACGAGGATGTTTATGGCTGGGAGCGTCCCTACTGGTACGCGGTTGACGGTGTCGAACAAAAGCACATCGAGAGCTTCCGGCGCAGAGAGTTGTTCGACATTATCGGTAAAGAGGTCCGGGGCATGCGCACGCATGCTGGAATTGCTGACCTGACGGCGTTTGCCAAGCTCGAGATCAGCGGCAGCGATGCTCAGTCTTATCTCGATCGAATTCAATCGAACAAGGTTCCGCAGAAAGAAGGCAGTGTCACGCTGACCTATCTGATGATGGAAAACGGACGCATTGAAGGTGAGGCTACCATTATCAAGCTTGCAGAGAATCACTATTACATGGTTTACGCCGCGGTGCGTGAGGCCGCGTTGCTGAACTGGATGCAGGAGCAAGTGCGTGCGGACGAGGCGGTGTCTTTCAATAATGTATCTGAGGATTACGGGGTCATCATGCTGGCCGGCCCGGCAGCGCGCAGGATTCTTGCTGAATGCACCGCTGTGCCGCTCGATAACGCGAGCTTCCGCTGGCTTTCCAGTCAGCACATCAGCGTGGCCGGTGTTGAGCAGGTGCGCGCCATACGCGTGACCTATACCGGCGAGCTCGGCTGGGAGCTGCATGTGCCGATAGCCGGAATGCTCGATGTTTACAGCGCGCTGGTATCTACCCCGAACAGCGAGGCTATGGTGCACATCGGTTCCGCGACCCTGAACGCTGTGCGCATGGAGAAAGCCTACCGCTCAGGAGCGGAAATCACCAATGAAGTGACCTTGACCGAGGCCGACGTGACCCGGTTTTCTCGTCAGGACGGGTTCCAGGGCGCCGAAGCATCGCTTAAACCGGCCACGCGCTGGGTACTCGCCTATCTGCAACTCGACGAACCCTCAAGTGACGCGGTGAGCTGCGACCCACTGGGTTCGGAGTCAGTCTGGCATGAGGGCAAACCGGTCGGGCAAATTTCCTCGGGAGGTTATGGTTACGAGCAGGGCAGGTATCTCTCTTTCGCTTATATCAGGCCCGAACTGAATCAGGTCGGCACCGAATTCGAGGTTATGGTCATGGGAGAACCCCGGCGAGCGGTAATCGCAGAGCAATGCGTGTATGATCCGCAAAATCTTCTGCCACGTAGCGAAGACTAAAATCGACTGTCGCCCCTGTCCGGATGGCGTAATTGGCTATTTTCGGCGAAAACAAATTAACTGTAGTCATTCCCGCGCAAGCGGGAATCTTGTAAATTAAGCTCGATTACGATTACGGCACTATTACGAGATCCCCGCTTGCGCGGGGATGACAACTGTCAACGAGGAGAATTCATGGACAACGATTTATTTGAAAAAGGCCTGGCTAAGCGAAAGGGTACGCTCGGTGCCGAGTATGTCGAAAAAAACCTGGCCGCGGCGGACGACTTCACGCGTCCTTTCCAGGAAGCGATGACCGCATGGTGCTGGGGTTTTGGCTGGGGCGATGAAGTCATCGAACCAAAGACGCGCTCGATGATGAACCTGGCGATGATCGGCGCACTGGGTAAAATGTATGAATGGGAAATACATTGTCGCGGTGCACTTAACAATGGTGTCAGCAAGGAAGAGATTCGTGCCATTATCCACGTGGTCGGAATTTACTGTGGCGTGCCGCAGTCGCTGGAATGCTTCCGGGTCGCGCGCAAGGTGCTCGAAGAAGCCGGAGAGTTATAACAGGGTTTTGCGCATGGCCCGGGCTAGCGAGTCTGACCCCAGTTCGTCAAGCTTGTCGATAACAGGCTGATGGCCCCGGGCCGGACGGTTCTGACTGAGCTTGTATTAGCATTGCAACTCTTCGATTTCGATTTCCACGCCGACAATAGCCTTGAGCATGGCGTCGCCATATTTCGGTTCCCAGGGCTGGTCACGACCTGACTCGTAGTGTCTGCTGAGGGCTTCGACCACGGTGGCGATTGCACCGGGTTCCTCGTAGACGCGACAGCGGCCGTAAATGTGCAATGCCTGGTAGTTCCAGGTTGGCACGCCAGGCGCCTGGTACCAGCTGGGCGATATGTAGTCATGCGGGCCCTGGAAAGTGACCAGCACCTGCTGGTTTTCGAGCGTCTGCCAGTGTGAATTCTGCTGCGCCAGGTGACAGTGTAGAAAACGGCGATCGGCGGAAAGCAGAAAGGGTAGATGCGATGAGGTCGGGCGATTATCGGTAACCGAGATCAGCTGGCCGAAGGCATTGGCGTCCAGGAACGAAAAAATTTCTTCCTGCTCGGTAACACTGAAATGTCTGGGTATATACATGATCGGCTTGTTTCCGGATTCGACTGGGTTGCGAAATGAGAACTGTTATCGAAGGAAATATAAGTAAAAGCGGTCGGTCGTGCCAATTAAATTTGTTTTACTGGCCGGGTTCAGAGGGGTAGATTAGTCCGCATGAAAATTAACAGGATCAACGTATGGCAACTCGATTTGCCGCTGCATAAGCCATACTGGCTTTCCGGGGGGCGATTGAAGTTTGAACAGCTCGATTCGACTATCCTGCGTATCGATACCGACGATGGCGTATCGGGCTGGGGCGAAGGTTGTCCCTGGGGTGTGACTTACCTGCCGGCGTTTGGCAAGGGTATCCGCGCTGGTATCGATGAACTCGCGGCATTGCTCATCGGCAAGGATCCACGTCAACTCGATGCAATCAACCGCATCATGGACCTTGCGTTACCGAGGCATCCCTACGTCAAGTCGGCCATTGACATGGCCTGCTGGGATATCGCTGCAAAATCGGCGAACCTGCCATTATGCGAACTGCTGGGTGCACGTGAGCCTGCTCCGGTACCAGTTGCATCGAGCGTATCGACCGGCAGTCCCCAGGAAATGCTGGACGAGGTGCAGCGCTTCCGCGACCAGGGCTACCGGGTACATTCCTGCAAGGTCGGCGCCGATGTCACCATGGACATCGAGCGCATCAATTTACTGGGTGGCAACGAGCTTGCTGGTGAGATCATGTTTTACGACGCTAACCGGGCCTGGTTGCCGCGTGAGGCAATTACCGTGTTGAATTCGATAGACGGAGTCAGTTCCTGGTTTGAGCAGCCCTGCGAAACACTCGATGAAATTGCACAGGTGCGGCGGCAGACTTCCTGCCCGATCGGCGTCGATGAAGGACTGCATACAATGGAGGACCTGATCCGTATTCAGCGCGACGGCATTGCCGAGCTGGTCAATGTCAAGATCAATCGTGTTGGCGGTCTGACCCGGGCCCGCCGCATGCGAGATTTCTGTCTTGCCACCGGTATTACGATGCTGATTATGGATACCGGCGGTACCGTGCTTGCCGACACGGCTGTCGCCCATTTCGCGCAAACCATACCGGCAGCTTCCTGTCTCGGAGTCTGGTCCTGCCAGGATATGGTTAGCGTCGATCCGGCACCGGGACAGGGTGCACGTAATGTCGATGGTTGTTTCAGCGCCCCTGATTTAGCGGGACTCGGCGTTGAGCCGGAGCTCACGCTGCTCGGCGAGCCGGTCGCGATCTACACCATCGGATCTGCCTGACTCGTAACGACTGGCCGTTTCCAGGTTAAAGCGATTGCCAGACCTGGTAGAGCTCGGGGTCAGCCAGAACCTCACGCAGGGCATCGTGCAGAATGGTCGCCCAATGCTCGGCGCCATCTTCCGTGTTGACCAGATCCTGGCGTATCTCGATGGAAACATGGGGTATTCCGGCGGCCTCGGCGTGATGATCGATGGTGTAATCCGCCGGATGTTTGCCCGAGTACGGCTCGTTATCGCCGATATTGAACCCGTCGGGATGAGCGCGCAGTTGCTGCATCAATGGCAGTGGAATACGCGGATCCTTGTCCCACAGAATACCCGCATGCCAGGGGCGCGAGAAACCGGCCATTTGCGGTGTAAAACTGTGTATCGAAATGAAAGCGGGCACCACATTGTTTTCCCTGAAGCGGTGCAGCGCCATGTCGATGGCTTTTCGATAAGGCGTGTAGAAACTGTGAATGCGCTGGTTGCGGTGCTCCGCTGACATGTTCTGATTGCCCGGGATAATTGTGTTGTCACTGATTTCGGGCATCACGCTGCTATCCTCGAGACTGCGGTTGAGGTCGACCACCAGGCGCGAGTAGCCCGCCAGCACGGCTGGTGCGTCAAGGTGCTCTGAAAGATGGTTGATTAATTTGCGGGTGCCGATGTCGTAAGCGATATGCTGTTCGAGCATGTCGTCTCTGAGACCGAGATTCTGCAGTGCCCGCGGGATGGCGTTGCTTACGTGATCGCCAACCAGCAGAATTTTAGCCTGTCCCTGCGCATTGATGACCGTGTATGGCGGAGGGTCTTCGGGTCCGATCATCGATTCGATATGGTTCACTATGTCCAGCCGGGAAAAACGTAATGCCAGGGGTTAATGGGTGCGCGCAAAGCTTGCGCAAAATAATATAACTCAATCGAAATATATGATAGTGCTTTTACAATGCTCAGTCGTGGGGATAATCCCGCCTGAAATGATAGCCTGGTAAAACCTTCGCAAACCGTGATATGCGAAACATTCAAAGCCCGGCTCGATCAGTGTTATATTAAGCAGCCCAGCGGGGGAATACCGAGTTAGACATGCACGCAGAAACACAGGATCTCGACCGTATGCCGGTCGCCGAGCAAAGTTCGATTCTGGAGCAGGTACCCATTATCGATGTCGCACAACTATTCCATGATATTTCCAGCCGTGGTGCCAGCGATGCGATCGATCAAATCGCGCAGGCCTGTAAAACCTGGGGTTTTTTCCAGGTGGTCAATCACGGCATCAGCAGCGCACAGATCGAGGCGGTCTGGCAGCAGACCCATGACCTGTTCGCGCTGCCGCTACAGGAAAAACTCGAAATCCGGCGCAGCAAGGAAAATCCATGGGGATTTTATAACAATGAACTGACCAAGAATCAGCGGGATAAAAAGGAGGTTTTCGATTTTACCCGCGAAGGCATCGATCCAATTTATGGTCAATGCAATCGATGGCCACGGGGTCGAGATGAATTCAAAATTACGATGATGGCTTACCTGGATGCCTGTACCGCGCTCTCGCTGAAACTGCTCGAGGCTTTTTGTCTCGGCCTGGATTTGCCGGCCGATTTCATGCGGCGTGACTTTGCCGGCAATCACACTGGTTTCATACGTTTAAACTACTACCCCGTCAGGGACCCCCTGGCTGATTCCGGCGAAGAACATCAGGCTACGGCCGATCTCGGCATTCACCACCACACCGATGCGGGTGGGCTGACTGTTTTGCTGCAGGATCAGGTCAGCGGCCTGCAGGTCTACCGAGATGGATTCTGGTATGACATTCCCACGGTCGAAGGCGCCATGGTGATCAATACCGGCGATATGATGCAGGTATAGTCCAACGATATCTACAAGGCTGCTATTCATCGGGTGCTGGCGATGGATGCGCGGGAACGCTACAGCATACCGTTTTTCTTTAACCCGGCGGCGAATTGCAAGGTGAGTCCGTTACCCTCGGTAGTCGATGAGCAAAATCCAGGTCGATATAACCCTATCGAATGGGGCAGTTTTCGCGGCAAGCGTTCCGATGGTGACTACGCGGATTATGGTACCGAAGTGCAGATTTCGCAGTACCGGAAGTGAAACCGGGTCCGGGCGGGGAGATTTACCTGGTAAATGAGCCGATACCGACCACCCGCCGCCAGTAAATCGCCTTATATCACGCCCGAGGGAAAGCGAGCCCTGCTGGACGAGCAAAAGTCAATCTGGTTGCGGCGACGTGAAGTCGTTGCGGCACTGTCGGCGGCAGCTGCCGAGGGTGATCGTTCAGAGAATGCCGAGTATATCTACCGCAAAAAGGAACTACGCGAACTCGATCGGCGTATCCGCTACCTGCAGAAACGCCTGCCAGACCTCAACGTAGTCGAGCAAAAACCGGCCAACGCCGAGCGCGTGTTCTTCGGCGCCACGGTCAGGCTCGAAGACGAGGCCGGCACCAGCGTCACTTATCGCATAGCCGGTCCCGACGAATTCGATCGCGAGGAACACTACATCAGCGTCGATTCACCGTTGGCGCGGTCGTTGCTGAAGCGCGAACTGGGTGAGGAGGTCGAAGTCGAGGTGCCGGGCGGTCGACTGTGTTACCTGATTGCGCAAATAAGCTATTGAATCGATAGCAATATTGGAGGGACTGATTGCGCTTTCTGCTCGCTCCGTCAGCGGATCCAGCTTTGACAAAACAGTCATAACAGGTTTTAGTATTGGCTAATGAAGTTCATATCGGGCAAAGAATATCGTCATAAAGTCATCGCGCAGCGCTTGCTCGTGGTCCTGGCGTTGCTGTGCGTTTACCCCGCGCAGGCTTATCTGAATCGAATATATAGCAACCTTGAGGCAGCCACCGAATTCAATGGCGATTTCATCGATATTCTGCAGCAGGGCAAGTTGCGCATACTGGTTACGCGTGATTACTCCCGCGCGACCTACCTGCCGAGGCAGGGCTCGCCGCTGGCAGAACAGCAACAGATTGCCGAGGAATTCGCACTTTCGCACGGCTTGATTCCTGAACTGGTGATGGTCGATAACTTTGCCAAACTGCTGCCGGCACTGGTAGCGGGTAAGGGGGATATTGCGATCAGCAACCTGACAATAAATCCGCAGCGTCTTGAGACGATGTCTTTTTCGGTGCCGCTGGATCACGTTCATGAACAGGTGGTGGTGAGCAAGAACGACAAATCGATACAGCAGGTGCGCGACCTCAATGGCAAGTCGGTTATGGTGAATCGTGATTCGACTTTCTGGCATTCGCTCAACTGGCTCAAGCAGAATCGCTATCCTGATATTGAGATACTGGAAATCCCCGATAACGTGCAGACCGAAGAGGTGCTCGATTACCTGGCGTCGGGCAGGATCGATGCGACGATTCTCGATAGCAACCTGGTCGATATCTACCTGGGTTACCGGGATGACCTTCGCGTTGCCACCAATTTCAGCGACCAGCGCGACATTGGCTGGGGCGTGCGCAAGAATGCGCCGCAACTGCTCAGTGAGATCAATCGTTATCTGCAACTCGAGCACAGGACTGAAGATAGAAATAAACGTTTTGCGGGTGATTTCGATGCGATTAAGGAGCGTCGTGTTTTAAGAGTACTGCTGCGCAACAATGCCGCCTCTTATTTCCTCTATCGTGGAGAATTAATGGGTTTCGAATACGAGCTTGCGCGTGAATTTACGGATTATCATGGCTTGCGGCTGGAAGTAGTGGTACCACCGAGCCACCGTGAGCTGACGACCTGGTTATTGGAGGGCAGGGCAGACATTGCGCTCGGGTTTATCGAGCCCGACTCACAGCAGCGCCGACTCGGAATCGGATTTTCAGAGCCATACCATTATGCGCGTCAGCATATCGTGGTGCATAAGGATGATCCGGCGAGCTCGCTGGCGGAGCTCGACCATCGAACCATATTTGTGCGTCATCACAGCGGTTACTGGGAGCGACTCTCCAGACTACAGGAGGAAGGTGCGGGCTTTAAGCTGCGCTCAACCGACGACGTGGTCGAAACCGAGCAGCTTATCCAGATGGTGTCACGCGGCAAGTACAAGGCGACCATGACTGATGAACATTTGCTCGATATTGAATTGGCCAAAGCAGTTCCGGTGCGTTCAGCCTATGCCACCGACGAACCGGTCCCGCACGCGATTGCGCTGCGCAAACGTAATCCTGAGCTCAAGCGGGAGCTCGATGCATTTGTCAAACAGATGTACCGGAGCGAGTTTTACAACGTTACCTATAAAACGTTACCTATAACAAGTATTTCAAGAGCCGCCGCTCGGTACAGCGCCTGGCCCGTGGGCGGGTGATCGACGCACTCAAGGGGCAGATATCCCCATATGACAAGCTGGTACGCAAGTATGCGGACCGTTATGGTTTCGACTGGCGCCTGGTTACGGCACAAATGTACCAGGAGAGTAGATTCAACCCCGAGGCAAAGTCACATGTTGGCGCCAGGGGGTTGATGCAGCTAATGCCACGCACCGCCAGGGCGATGGGCGTGAAAAATACCAGTGATCCAGCTAACAGCATACGCGGCGGGATAAAATATCTTGACTGGTTGCGCGATCGATTCAACTCGAACCTGCCAATTTCGGATCGGCTCTGGTTCACGCTCGCCGCCTACAATGCCGGTTCCGGTCACGTACATGATGCGCGTCGGCTCGCCGGGCAGTTGGGTCATGATCCGGATCGCTGGTTTGGTCATACCGAGCAGGCGATGCTGTTACTGTCGAAGAAGCAATATGCAGAGAAAGCGCGCTATGGCTATGTTAACGGTAACGAACCAGTTAACTATGTGCGTGATATCAGGCAGCGTTTCGAGGCTTACCTGGATCTAAGCCGCGATATCGCTGAAAATCAAAGCCTGCCGCTACAGTATTAATACAGCGGTCGTTTGCGACGGCTTCACAGTCACTCCCGCGCAAGCGGCCCCCCAGCGAATGCTGGGTTGACGTATCGGGGTCTTACTTAAGGCGTTGCAAGAACCCCGCTTGCGCGGGGATGACAAGTTATTGTGGACTGTCCCGTCGTAACCGAACAGGTTAACCCATCGCCAGTGCTTTCAGGTCGGTCGCCGGGTCCGCGACCTGATCCGCTGTGGGGTGCTTGCCCGCTTCGATTATTTTCCTGCCGAAAGCGTATGACTTCGGTTCATTCATGGCGTCGATAGCGAGTAGCTGCTGATCCCGGTAGTACCAGACCGACTGACTCGACGGGCTCGCGCCGGGGCGCAGCACGGTCTGATCGTAGCCATGGTTGAGTCCAACGATCTGTAGCTTGCAATCATACTGGTCCGACCAGAACCACGGCAGCGCCGTATAGGTGACTTTTTCTCCTGCTAGAACGCGGGCGATGAGATCACCCTGATCGGCAGCGTTTTGCACCGACTCGAGGCGAATATGCTGCCCGTTACGAACAAAATTGCTGCAGTCACCGGCTGCGTAAATATGCGTATCGGAAGTCTGGCAGGTTTCGCTTACGCTGATTCCATTGTCGCAATCGAGCCCCGCAGCCTGTGCGATCTCAATGTTTGGGATGCTACCGATACCCACCAGCACCAGATCCGCATCGATGATTTCGCCGGATTCCAGCTCCGCGCCGCAGACCTTGCTACCATCGTTCAGCAGCCTGGCGAGGCGCGCCGATTCATGCAGGCTCACCCCGTGTGCGCAGTGCAGGTTGCGAAAGTAATCCGAGGTTGCTGCTGCGGCGACGCGTTGCAGGATCCGGTCCGCCATTTCCAGCAAGGTGACTTCGAGCCCGAGCTGACGCCCGACTGCAGCCGCTTCGAGGCCGATATATCCGCCGCCGACGATTAGCAGTTTGCGCCCTGCCTGGAATTCGGGTGCCATCCGGTCGATATCGACGATGCTGCGCAAGGTGAAGACGCCGTCAAGATTACCGCCGATTTGGTCCGGCAGCGCGCGGGCGCTGGAGCCGGTGCACAACAGCAGCTTGTCGTATGCGATGGTTTCACCGTCACTACTGACGATCTGCTTATGCTCGCGATCGATTTTATCTATGCGGGTGTCGAAGCGCAGCTCGACCGCCTGGTCTGCATACCATTGCAGCGGGCGAGTTCCCGTTCGAGTTCGCCGAGCAGGTACTTTTTTGACAGCGGCGGGCGCTGATAGGGCGGGTGGGATTCTTCGCCGACCAGCAGCAGCGGCTGTTCGCTGCCCAGCGCGACGTGCCGCGAGATGAATGAGGCTGCTGCCTGGCCCGCACCAATAATAACGATTGGAGCGGCCATGATCTATTCCGGCTCTGGTACGTGCAGCACCAGCCCGTCAAGTTCGGCCGATGCAATTATCTGGCAGCTCAGGCGACTATTGTCTTCGCGTTCAACATCAGTCATTTCGAGCATGGTATCTTCGATGTCGTCGACTTCGCCGGTTTTGGCCAGCCATTCCGGTGTCACGAATACATGACAGGTGGCACAGGAAAGGCAGCCACCGCATTCGCCCTCGATGTGGGGGACGTTATTGGCAGTCGCGGCTTCCATCAGGTTCAAACCGTCTTTGACGTCAGCCGAGATCTCGCTACCGTCTTCCATTTTCCAGGTGATATTAGCCATATTAATGCGCTACTGAGAGTGGATTTCAAAGTCGCGTAATGTATCCTTTTTTTAGTCGAATGTCTTTCGAATTTGTTGCCCATTTAATCGACTGCGGCAGGGTAGACGACAAACTGTTATGCGCCTCTCCGGGTTCGACCCCGGCACGTTGTTCCAGGTCGGTTCGATAGTCGGCTATCCAGTTAATCAAGGCGTAGCCCGCCTGGCGGAATTCATCTGCTGTAATAGAATCGCCCGAAACCTGTAAGACGGGTTTTAAAACTGGAATTTTCAGGTATCGTAGGTTGCCGAGCTTATCAGTATTGCAAATAAACCAAAATGAACGACACGATCAATATCGCGATTCTGGATGCGGTGCCCGAGAGTTTCTGGGCCGATGATCTCGGTATTACCGATGCGTAAAAAATTTATCGATCTGTTGCAGCCTCTGAATGCGGCAGCCAGGTTCGAAGTTTTTTTCGCTTCAAAAAACCAGTTTCCGGATAACATTGACCGCTATGATGCAATCCTGGTTACCGGCAGCCCCTGCAGTGTTCACGACGATCACGCATGGATCGGCAGGCTGGTTGATCTGATCAGGGCCGCTGACGGCAAAGGGCTGGGGGTAATCGGTTCCTGCTTTGGTCACCAGCTGGTTGCGCGAACTTATGGTGGGGAAGTTGGTTACAACGAGAACGGCTGGGCGATCGGTAACTACGCAGTTCATATCGACCGGGCTTACGACTGGATGCGGCCGGGTGCAAGCAGGACCGGTTTGTATCATTTTAACCAGGAACGCGTGACGCGATTACCCGACGGCGCACTGTCGTTTGCGCGCACCGACGAGTAGGCTGATTATGCTTACACGCTGGGTGACAATATCATGTGCTTCCAGGGACATCCCGAACAACCGCGACGCGCGATGGTAAATTTCCTGCGCGCTACCGACAGCCTGTCGCCGGCCGAACGTGCGCAGGCTTCACGCTATATCGACGAGGGCGAACCTGACGCGCACATCTGGGGTGAATGGATGATGCGCTTTTTCCTGTCCCGTGCCTGAAGACAGCTAACCCGGAGATTATTATGAAACTTTTCTACCTGGCCGCAATTGTCGCTTGCTACGCTACCGCGTCGCAGGCTGTGGATCTTGAAAACGGCGACGATCTGCATTTCGAAAACTGCACCGGTTGCCATGATTCGACTGCCTACACCCGTGACGACCGAAAGGTGCAATCTCTTGCGCGGCTGGGTACACAGGTGCGTTTTTGCAAGGACAATCTCGATTTGACCTGGTTCGACGACGAAGTGAATGATGTCATCGGGTATTTGAACAAAGAGTATTATCACTTTTAGATTTGAGCGTCCCTGTTTCTGTCGAACTAATTTCAGGGCCTGTATGAAAATAAGGCAACAGGGCGAATAATGATAAACATACGCGGCCGAATACCTGCCGGCGCAGCTTGCCGGGCTGGGCGTTATGTATTTAAAAAACCAGGGGGCCATTAGTGTCCTTTTTGACCGCTTTTTTTTATGACAGGGTCATGGCAAAAACGGAACAGGAGTGCCTGCAGGAATGGAGGCATCGTCTGCTCACGCAAGTGAGTGGCGAAGTACTCGAAGTTGGCGCTGGAACCGGCGCAAATATCAAACTTTATTCGCTTAATGTTACCAGGCTCGTTCTTTCTGAACCCGACAAACATATGCGCAGGATTTTAACGGAACAGCTGGGCAATCACCAAGCGGGACATGTCAGTGTGAGCGGTGGCAGCGGGGAGCAAATCGAGGCCGACGACGAGTCATTTGACTATGTCGTGTCGTCTCTGGTGTGCTGCTCGGTAACGAACTTGAACGCCTGTTTGAGTGAAATCAGGCGAGTATTGAGGCCAGGAGGAAGCTTCGTTTTTCTGGAGCATGTTGCAGCCCCGTCAGGCACGTCTACCAGGCGCTGGCAGAATATGATAAATCCGTTATGGAAAACCTTCATGGGGAATTGCCACCTGAACCGGGAAACGGAATCGGCAATAGTCAGTGAGGGTTTCGATATTGTCCAGATTGACAGAGATAGCATGTGTAACGCCCCGCCAATCATGCGCCCCACGATACGTGGAATTGCAAGAAAGCCGAATTAGCAAATGCAGCCGGGCCGAACTGAAGTCGGGTTGATGAAGGCGATGGTGTTTTGGTATTCGAGTTCCAGGGCAAAGGCTTGACCGAATTACCCGATACCGAGCAGGGTTAGTTTAATTATCACCATATCTTCCCAATGGCTCGATGCCAATGTCGTCTGGGTGATAGCCCGGTTTATCTTCACCGTTTTTTATTTTCCCGCTTGAACTTCGTCAGCGGATAAGCGTCCTGGCGGCAAGCAATAATGCAGGGTTTGTGATCTAAACGAATACTTCTAACGTAGTGATGAGATACCCAGGGCTAGTAAATAGGATATAATGTCTGGCCCATAATTATAAATAACCTGGAGGATTCGATGATACCCCCGTCGTTTGAATATCATGCGCCCGGCTCGGTCGACGACGCGATTGCGTTGCTTGGCCAGTATGGCGATGAAGCCAAAGTACTGGCTGGCGGGCATAGCCTGTTGCCAATGATGAAATTACGGTTTGCCGAGCCCGAGCATCTGGTCGATCTCAACAATATCGATTCGCTGAAGGGCATATGCGAGGAAGGAGATATGCTCGTGATCGGCTCGATGACGTCCGAAAACGATATTATCGGCTCGACGTTGCTGCAGGAAGAATGCGCGTTGTTACCCGAGGCCGCGAAGCAGATCGCCGATCCACAGGTGCGCAACCGCGGCACCATCGGTGGCGATATCGCCCACGGCGATCCGGGTAACGACCATCCCGCTTTGATGCTGGCTCTAAACGCCACATTTACGTTGGTAGGACCTAATGGCTCGCGTGAAGTGTCCGCGGACGATTTTTTCCTCGGCACCTTTTTTACCGCACTCGAGGCCGACGAAATCCTGACCGCGATCCGGGTTCCCGTGCTCGCGTCCGGCACCGGCGCCAGCTACAAGAAACTCAAGCGCAAGACCGGCGACTACGCAACTGCGGCCGCCGCCGCAGTCATCAGCCTCTCCGGCGGCGTATCCCAGAGTGCGCGTATCAGCCTGACCAATCTCGGGCCGACCGCGATGCGCGCCACCGAGGCGGAAGCCGTGCTCAGCGGCCAGGCAATAACCGAGGACCTGATTAGCCAGGCCGCCGCCAAGGCAATGGAGATATGCGAGCCGGCGGAAGATTTACGCGGTGATGCGGAATACAAGACACACATGGGCGGAGAAATGACCCGCCGTGCCATTCGAGCAGCAGTGCAACGTGCGGGAGGTAACTAGACATGGCTAAGACACAGCTCAGTTTTAATCTGAATGGCCAGGACGTCGATGTCCTGGTAGAACCGCGCGAGTTGCTGATTCACGTGCTGCGCGAACAGCTGCAGCTCACCGGCAGCCACATCGGTTGTGAAACCAGCCACTGCGGCGCCTGCACCGTCGATGTCGACGGCAAGTCGATCAAGTCCTGCACCATGCTCGCGGTCCAGGCACAGGGGACTTCGGTGATGACCGTCGAAGGACTCGCCGCCGGTGGTGAATTACATCCCGTGCAGCAGGCTTTCATGGACGAGCACGGTCTGCAATGTGGGTTCTGCACGCCAGGCATGTTGGTGCGGGGTTATCGCTTCCTGCAGGATAACCCGAATCCAAGCGAAGAGGATATTCGTATGGGTATGGCCGGTAACCTGTGCCGCTGCACCGGTTATCAGAACATCGTCAAATCAATCCAGGCTGCCGCCGCCGCGATGCGCGCGGATGCCGACCAGCAAGCCGAATAAACCGGGGGGAGAACTATTATGTCAGCAGCACCAGAAACTCTGGAACGGCAGGATCAACTACAGGGCATCGGATGCTCTCGCAAGCGCAAGGAAGATCCGCGATTCATTCAAGGCAAGGGCTTATACGTCGACGACGTCAAATTGCCCGGCATGCTCTGTGGGGAGGTAGTACGCAGTCCTTTCGCGCATGCGAGAATCGTTTCCATCAACAAGGAAGAGGCACTCGCGTTACCGGGAGTACACGCGGTTCTGACCGCCGAAGATCTGAAACCACTGGGACTACACTGGATGCCGACGCTTGCCGGTGACACGCAGGCGGTTCTGGCCGACGAAAAAGTCTGCTTCCAGATGCAGGAAGTCGCAATGGTCATCGCCGACAACCGCTACATCGCCGCCGACGCCGCTGAACTGGTGGAAGTCGAGTACGAACAACTGACGGCGCTGGTCGATCCGCACAAGGCAATGGACGACGACGCGCCCATTATCCGTGAAGACCTGGTCGGCAAGGACGAGGCCGGCCAGGGCAAACGCACCCACAATAACCATATCTTCACCTGGGACGTGGGCGACAAGGATGCCACCGACCGCGTCTTCGATGAAGCCGAAGTGACGGTACGCGAAGAAATCCTGAATCCGCGCGTGCACCCGAGCCCGCTCGAAACCTGCGGCTGCGTCGCGTCATTCGACAAGGTCAAGGGCGATCTGACGGTTTACATCACCTCGCAGGCGCCGCATGTCGTGCGCACCGTCGTGACCTTGCTGTCGGGTATCCCCGAGAGCAAGGTTCGTGTCATTTCACCCGACATCGGCGGTGGTTTCGGCAACAAGGTCGGCATCTATCCAGGCTACGTGGTTTCGATCGTCGCCTCGATCGTGCTTGGCCGCCCGGTCAAGTGGATCGAAAGCCGCACCGATAACCTGTCGACCACCGCGTTCGCGCGCGATTACCACGGCACCGGCGAACTCGCCGCTGACAAAGACGGCCGCATCAAGGCGCTGCGTTTTCACGCGCTGGCCGACCATGGCGCATTCATGCACACGCCCAGCCTACCAAGTGGCCGGCGGGGCTGTTCAGCATCTGCACCGGTTCCTACGATATCCCGACGGCTTATGCACGCGTCGACGGTGTTTATACCAACAAGGCCCCTGGCGGGGTTGCTTACCGTTGTTCGTTCCGGGTAACCGAGGCGGTGTACCTGATCGAGCGCATGATCGACATCCTCGCGCAAAAGCTCGACATCGACAAGGCCGAGATCCGCCGCCGTAATTTCATCCAGGCGGACCAGTTCCCGTACCAGTCGGCACTGGGCTGGGAGTACGACAGCGGCAATTACGCGCCCGCGCTCGAGAAAGTACTGGAAGCCTGCGACTATGAAGGCCTGCGCAAGGAACAGGCGGAAAAGCGCGCCAAAGGCGAACTCATGGGCATCGGTTTGTGCACCTTCACCGAAATCGTCGGTGCCGGCCCGAGCAAAGCCTGCGACGTGCTCGGCGTGGGCATGTTCGACAGTTGTGAAATCCGCGTTCACCCGACCGGCAGCGCGATTGCGCGCATGGGTACGATTACCCAGGGCCAGGGGCACCAGACCACCTACGCGCAGATTATCGCGACCGAACTGGGCCTGTCTTCCGACGAGATCCAGATCGAGGAAGGCGACACCGACACCGCGCCTTACGGTCTCGGCACCTACGGTTCCCGCAGTACCCCGGTTGGCGGGGCGGCCACCGCGATGGCGGCGCGCGCGCTGCGCGCCAAGGCGCAAAAGATAGCCGCGCACCTGCTCGAGGTGAGCCCCGAGGACGTCGAATGGGATGTCGACCGCTTCCACGTCAAGGGTAACCCGGAAGCGGTCAAGACCATGAAGGAGGTCGCCTGGGCGGCTTACAATAACGTGCCGGAAGGTATGGAAATGGGCCTGGAAACGGTAAATTACTACGATCCACCCAACTTCACCTATCCGTTCGGTATTTATCTGTGCGTGGTCGATATCGATCGCCATACCGGTGAAACCACGGTGCGCCGTTTCTATGCGCTCGACGATTGCGGCACCCGCATCAACCCGATGATTATCGACGGCCAGATCCACGGCGGGCTCAATGAAGCCTTCGCCGTCGCGATGGGTCAGCTGATCAGTTTCGACGATGACGGCAATCTGCAGGGCAACACGCTGATGGATTACTTCATCCCGACCTTCGTCGAAACCCCGCACTGGGAGACCGATTACACGGTAACGCCGTCTCCACATCATCCGCTGGGTGCAAAAGGTGTCGCGGAATCGCCGCATGTCGGTGGAATTCCGTGCTTCACCAATGCGATCGTCGATGCCTTCGCGCACAAAGGTGTCACCCATGTTGATATGCCGCACACGGCCTACAACCTTTGGAAAACCATCCACGAGCTCGGTCTCGACAACTGACCTCGATCCCAATGGCGGCAGCTTGATGCTGCCGCCTTCTCTTTTTAATAAGCGGTACCAATTATGCAAGTCACACTCAACAAGGTATTCCCCCTCGAAGGCTCGGTTGACGACGCCTGGGCGATACTCGAAGACATAGAACAGGTCGCGGGCTGCATGCCCGGCGCAGAAATCACCGAAACCGTCGATGCCGAAAATTACAAGGGCAGCGTAAAGGTCAAGATCGGCCCGATGAACGTTGCCTTCAACGGAGATATCGCGGTGCAGGAAATCAACCCCGGCGAACATCAGATCCACCTGATTGCCAAGGGCCAGGACAGCAAGGGCACCTCCAGCGCCAGCATGGATCTGACCGCGAGCATTCGCAGTGGCGAATCCAGCGCCAGCGAACTCACTGGCGATGCCGAAGTTACGGTAAACGGCAAGCTGGCAAACTTCGGCGGGCGCATGATGACCCAGGTGTCTGACCAGATCCTGGGCCAGTTCGCCGACAGCTTCCGTGCCAAACTGGCGGCTAGCGCCACCGGCGCGGCCGATACGGATGCCGCAATCGGCGACGCCGAAACCGCGGAACAGCCGCAGGTGCAGGAGATCAATGGTCTCAAGTTCGCGTGGCAGGCCATCATCGGTTTCATCCGCAGTTTCTTCGTGCGCAAAGCATCCTAGACTCTCGTCATGCAGGCCGCCCTCGAGCAAATGCGTCAACGCGTCACGGAAGCCGGCTACATCGCCGACCAGGCGTTGTTGACCAGCCTGTGGCTCATGAACGAACTGCGCCGACCGTTGCTGCTCGAAGGCGACGCCGGCGTCGGCAAGACCGAGGTCGGCAAAACCCTGGCAACGATTTACGATCGTAAGCTGATACGCCTGCAGTGCTACGAAGGTCTCGACGTCAACACCGCGGTGTACGAGTGGAATTATCAGCACCAGTTGCTGTCGATCCGGCGCCAGGAAATACTGCACCAGGACAATATCAGCGAGGAGCAGCTATTCAGCGATGCCTACCTGCTCAAACGCCCGCTGTTACAGTCGATTAGCGAGCCGCAACCCGCGGTATTGCTGATCGACGAGATCGATCGTGCCGACGAGGAATTCGAGGCCTATCTGCTCGAAGTGCTGTCCGATTTCCAGGTCAGCATCCCGGAACTGGGCACTATCAAGGCCAGCAGTATCCCGCTCGTCATCCTGACCTCGAACGGGACGCGTGAACTGAGCGACGCGCTGCGCCGGCGCTGCCTGTATCACTATATTGACTACCCAGACTACGACAAGGAATTGCGCATCGTACTTGCTCGCGTGACGGATATCGGCAACCGGCTGGCGTCGCAAATCGTCAATTTCGTGCAGAAACTGCGCGAGCAGGATTTACGCAAGCTACCCGGCGTCGCCGAGACACTGGACTGGGCCAGCGCGCTGCTGCAGCTGAAGGTGGAATCTCTCGGGGACAATCCCGATGCCGTCGTCGCCACACTCGGTTGCCTGCTAAAAACCCGCGAAGACCAGGATGCGATGCCGCCGGAAGTAGTGCATCGGCTGGTCGCCAGGGCGTCGTGATCCCTGAAGCCCTGCCACAAAGTCATCAACAGCAGCTGGTCGCCCAGATAACCGGCTTCGCGCGTTTCGTGCGTGCCCAGCGCTTCAATGTCGGCATCCAGGAAACCCTGGATTCGCAGCGTCTCGCCGAGGCGGTTGGCATTACCAATAAAAGGCAGCTGCAGCAGGGTCTAAAATCACTGCTATGCGCGTCGACGGACGACTGGGAGCGTTTCGATACGCTGTTCGATGCTTACTGGAAGCGCGACAAACCGCGGCAAAACACGATTGCGAGCATCGGCGGCCAGGCGCCACGCGAGGCCGCGCTGGCCGAATCCGGCGAGCCCGGCCGCGACGCACGATTCGACGTTCCCGAGGCCGACACGCTCGATGCGGCCGGCGCGAGTAGCGGCGATCTGATCCAGGGCGGCGCCAGCGCGACCGAATCGATCAACGGTAAGAACTTCGACCAGTTGAGCGAGGCCGCCGAGCTGCGGCGTATGGAAGACCTGGCCGAACGTCTCGCCCGGCGCATACGCCAACGCCTGTTGCGGCGCCAGCGCATCGATCGCCGCGGCGAGCGCATCGACATGCGACGCACCGCCCGCGCGAGCCTGCGCTATGGCGGTCTGCCGCTCAGTCTAAGTTTTCGTCAACGGCGTAAACAAACACCCAAACTGGTAATACTGCTCGACGTCAGCCGATCGATGAGCGTTTACAGTTATCTTTTCCTGCGCTTTGCACGCGGTATTCTGGGTGCCTTCAAGGGCGCCGACGCGTTTGCATTTCATACTCGCCTGGTGCATATCGGCGAGGCCATGCGCGAGCCGAGCCGGCGCAAATTGCGCGAGAAAATGGCGTTGGTCTCGGCCGGCTTCGACGGCGGCACGCGCATCGACAAGTCGCTGGAATCTTTCAACCGCCATTACGCGCGCAATGTACTGGGTTCGCGCAGCATCGTTATTGTCGTCAGTGACGGCTACGATACCGGCGAGCCGGAAGAGCTGGTAAAGCAGTTGTATCGCATCAAGCGCCGCGCGCGACGCCTGATCTGGCTGAATCCGCTGCTCGGCCAGGACAGCTATACTCCGAGCACAAGGTGTATAATGGCCGCTTTACCGTTGCTGGACGTGTTTGCACCGGCGCATAACCTGGAGAGCCTGGGTGCGCTGGAACAACATCTGGTGGGGATGTAATCGCTTATGACTGATTTGATCAAGAACCTGAACACCAGGACCCTCGACAATTGCTTCGCGGGATTGCAGCGCGAAGACAGCCCGCTCGCGCTCGCTACCGTGGTGCAGGCGATTTCACCGACTTCGGGCAATCCCGGCGACAAGGCGCTGGTCAGCGCCGATGCGATCGTCGAGGGCTGGATCGGCGGCGGTTGCGCGCAGCCCGCGGTGATCGAAGCAGCGCGCGGCACGCTGGAATCCGGGGAAGCGCAACTGATTAGTGTCGGCCCGAAGGGAGAATGGGAACCGGTGCAGGGCGTGGTCGATTTCACCTCGGGCTGCCTGAGTGGCGGCACGCTGCTAGTCTTCGTCGAACCGATGATCAAGCAACCTTCGCTCGCTATTCTAGGAAATTCCCCTGCGGCGCACAGCCTTTGTCAGCTCGCAAGCGAAGTCGGCTTTGCGGTAACCCTGGCCTATCCGGGCCTCGAATCGGCTGAGCTACCCGAGAATGCGCGAATCGCCGACGATTTTTCCGAGATCGGTGACGATTACATCGTCATCGCAACCCAGGGTAAGCACGACCGCGACGCGATGAAGGCAGCGCTGGCAAGCAACGCCCGGCATATCGCGATGATCGCGAGCAACAGAAAGATCGCAGGATTGAAGGCGATTTTCGCGAAGGCCGGTACCGAGCCCGCCCAGCTGGATCGCATCCATAGCCCCGCCGGCATCGAGATCGGAGCAGTCACGCCGACCGAGATTGCGCTATCGGTGCTGGCCGAACTGGTACGCGTAAGACGCGGCGCCAACCCTGCCGAGCTGCCAGTTGTTGCGGGCGATGCAGTGCAAACCGAACCAGCGGCCGAAACACTCGTGGCGCAAGAAAGCGGGGGATGCTGCGGTGGTTAAGCAGCAAGCCCGCATCGCTGCGGTGGTGCTCGCCGCCGGTTCGTCGCAACGCATGGGCGAGATCAACAAACTGCACCTCCCGATTGACGGCACGCCGCTATTGCGGCACAGCGTGCAAACGCTGCTCGACGCCAGCATCGACGATATCCTCGTTGTGCTCGGATACGATCACCAAACGACACGCACGCTGATCGAGGATCTGCCGCTCGGGATAGTCGTCAACGAGGCACATGCCTCGGGCCAGATGAGCTCGGTACACTGTGGCCTGAACGCGCTCGATGAAACTTATGATGGCTTCGTCATCGCGCTCGGCGACCAACCTGCATTGCGCAGCACGGATATCGAGATTCTGATCGACGCTTTTGTTAATCGCCATAGCGGCGAAGTCGTAGTGCCGACTTACCAGGGGGAGCGCGGCAATCCAATCGTTATCAGCGACCGCTGCCGCGGGGATATCGTCGCCGGCACCCGTAACCTCGGTTGCCGTAAATTCATCGAGAAAAATCCGGAACTGGTGGAGAAGATCGAAATGTCAAATCCGGCGGTTGTCATCGACCTCGATACTCCGCAGGAGTATGCGGATTTCTGCACAACCGCAGTCCTTCAAGACAGCAATAATTTAACCCAGAAGGCAAGTTGACCATGGCCAAAGAATTTATTGATCACCTGCTCGCAATACGCGATCAAAATGTGCCTTATGCCGTTGCCACCGTAATCGACGTGATCGGCTCGACCTCCGCCAAGACCGGCTCGAAGGCTTTAATTGATCAACACGGCAACATCGTGACCGGTTGGGTCGGCGGCGGCTGCGCCGAATCCACCGCCTGTCATGCGGCGCTCGAAAGCATCGAAAGCGGCCAGACCAGCATCATCGAGATCGATCTCGACGACGAAGTGCTCGGGGTCGGCATGCCCTGCGGCGGCCACATGCGCGTTTACATCGAGCCCAGCATTCCGAAGCCATCAGTCTGGATCATGGGACACGGTGCCGTGGCCGAGCATATTTGCCATCTGTCTGACCTGATGAGTTTCGCCGTCATCGTCAACGACCCCGCGGCCACGCGCGACAAGTTCCCGGAAGCAAGCCAGTTGATCACCGACGATATCGATTACAGCGAACTGAGGCCGCGAGCCGGCGACTTTGTGGTGATCGCCACCCAGCACAAGGGCGACCATGAATCGATGTCGCGCGCGCTGCAATCCGACGCGCAATACATCGCGCTTATCGCGAGCCGAAAACGCTCGCGCCTGGTAATGGATTACCTGCGCAATAAAAACTTCTCCGAGGAAGACATCGGTCGCGTCATGGCCCCCTGCGGCATCGACCTCGGCGCACGCACGCCAGCCGAAATTGCGCTCAGTGTCATCAGCGAAATCGTGCTGGTGCGACGTCAGGCCAGCGGGGAGCGCATGCGCGACACCCTGCATCGCGAAGTCCCATCGCCGAAGGCAGCGGCCAGTGCCACAGGTTCTTCATAAAACCAGACTCGCACCGGCGGGTGCTGTGACTGACTTCGAAGCCCTGCGCGCGGACTTTCCGATCTTTGCCGACGGGCCAACCGTGTTGCACTATCTCGATTCAGCCGCAAGCGCGCAGAAACCTGCCTGCGTCATCGATGCGATAAGCAATTGCTACCGACACGAATATGGCCCGATCCACCGTGGACTGTACCCGCTTGCGGAATTGGCAAGCGAACGCTACGAATCCGCCCGTCAAACAGTCGCCAATTTCATTAACGCGGGTAAAGCAGACGAGATCGTATTTACCCGTTCGGCAACCGAGGCTATCAACCTGGTAGCAAATGGCTGGGGTGGAACACAGCTCGAGCCGGGCAATGAAATCTGGGTCAGCCAGATGGAACATCACTCCAATTTACTTCCCTGGCAACGAATCTGCGCACAGCGAGGTGCGAGTTTACGCATTATTCCGGTCGACGATCAGGGTCGGCTAGATCTGGAAAACGCCCAAGGGGTGTTCGGCGAGAAATCACGCCTTATCGCGATCACCCAGGTATCGAACGTGCTCGGTACGATAAATCCGATAAAGGAACTCGTCGACCGTGCCAGTCTGCATTCGATACCGGTACTGGTCGATGCAGCCCAATTAGTCGGACATATGCCGGTCGACGTGCAGGATCTGGGTTGCGATTTCCTGGTCGCCTCGGCGCATAAAATGTGTGGTCCTACCGGCATCGGGTTTTTATACGGCAAGATCGATCGTCTGGATGAAACCGAGCCCCTGCTGCTCGGTGGCGGCATGGTGGACGAGGTCGGAGTAAATCACAGCAGCTGGGCCGAAATCCCGGCTCGCTTCGAAGCGGGATCTCCGAATCTGGCGGGCGCAGCAGGGCTCGCCTCCGCCATCGATTATTTAAATGGTATTGGCATCGGCGCGATCGAGCGACAGGTCCGGGATCTCACAGGTTTAGCCTTGAATGCGCTTGCCGGTATTGAAGGCGTTACCCTTTATGGCCCCGAACAGGGTAGTAATCGTGCCGGTATTGTATCTTTCAAAATAGACGGCATTCATCCACATGATATTGCCCAGATCGGTGGCGAACAGGGCGTAGCGATTCGCGCCGGGCATCATTGCTGCCAACCGTTGATGCAACGTTTTGGCGTATCGAGTACTGCACGCGCGAGCCTGCATTTTTACAACAACGAACAGGATATCGTGGCGTTTGAACACGCTATCCGTGAAACGATAAGAATATTCGGCCCCCGATGACAGACCAGAGCCTTTACAAAGCCGTGTTGCTCGATCATTTTCATAATCCTCGCAACAAGGGTGATCTCGAAGAAATGCAGGCCGTCAGGCGCGGTAGCAACCCGCGTTGCGGAGATGAAATCGAAGTTGGCATTAGTTGTGAAAACGGCATACTTGAAACGGTGCGTTTTCGCGGACGCGGTTGTTCGATCTGCCTGGCTTCAGCATCGATGATGACCGAATGCACCCGTGGCCTGAAATATTTCCAGGCGCGCGGCCTGATCGAAAACATGCAGCTTTGGTTCGCTGGCACGGCCGACGACGGCCCTCCCGATGAAAAGCTGGCTGCACTGGAGTCTATTCGGCAACACCCGGCCCGTAAAAAATGCGTGCTACTGGCCTGGCAGGCCCTCGATGAAGCACTGAGCGAAATCGAGCGCAGGCGCGAGAAATCGAGCACCTGAGCTTCTTCTCGAATGCTGGTATGGCTGAGCGGGAGCGATAAAAAGGCTTTGCGCTACAGGAGGGGTCGGCTGTGTCGCGGTAGGGTAAGCGCCAGCAGGAGTGCAAAGACGTAGACACCGATATAAATGCCGAAGCAGACTTTGTTCTGCTGTAAGATTCCGGCGGGGTCTGTGCTGGTGAGAATGGTCGAGATAATAGTGATTCCCGCAATCCCGCCAAGATAACGCATTGTCGACAGGATTCCCGCGGCCACGCCGCCTTGTTCGGCCGGCACTGCTGATAATGCCGCGGACTGCGCGGGTCCGGTCACCATACCGATTCCGCTGCCGACCAGTGCCAATGAAACCGGCATCCACAACAGTGTCGGAGAACCGGCCGTATACAGCAGCATGATCAGGCCCGCAATGCTGACGCACAAGCCACTCAAAATAGTGTTTCGCACACCGAAATGTTCTCCCATGCGTCCACCTATCGGGGCCAGGAATACCATGAAAATCATCATGATGAGCAGGATCTGCCCGATTTTTGCAGGGTCCAGCAGGTACCACGCCTTGAGCAGAAAGGGGAGCTGGAATAACAAAGCGTACATGCCGAGATTTTGCAGACCGACAATGACGCCACCGATCACAAACGGTCCGCGGCGAAACAATTGCACATCGACGAGAGGATGCCGCGTAACTTTTTCCCAGCGGGTAAATACGACCAGGCCAAGGCTGCCGAGCAGAACGGCGATGGCCGGCCAGAAATCGTCGCTCTTGAGGCCGATTACGAGTATGGTGAGGCTCAGACACAGCAATCCCATGCCGATGAAATCGAAGCGGGGTTTCGCTGCGTCGCTATCCCCGGCCGGACGAACATAAGAAGTATCACTTTTGACAAGCACCCAGGAAATCAGCAGCAGGGGCAGGTTGACCAGGAAGATCGCTTTCCAGCCGAAATATTCGGTCAGCATGCCACCAAGCATCGGCCCCACCGCGGCCGAGGCGCTTAGCAACGCTCCGAAATAGCCGAATGCGCGCGATCGCCTGTGTTCGGGAATGACATTGCGCAGCAGCGCCATAGCGTTTGGTATCAGCATTGCGCCGCCGGCGGCCATCAGCACTCGAGACGATGCGACGACCGGTAGATAGGGCGCGAGGGTTGCAATCAATGCGCCGATCGCGAACAGGCTCAGACCAATCATAAAAGCGCGTCGTCTACCGACGATGTCGCCGAGCTTCCCGGCGGGACTTTGCAGGATAATGTTGACCAACAGGTAAGAAGACACCAGCCACAGCGTGAGATCGCTGGAACTGACCTGGAAACTTTCCCCCATCGACGGCAATGCGACCGCAATCATCGTCGAGTTCAGCGGGGTTAATGTAGCGCCGAGCGTGAGGGCGACGATAAATCGTTTCGCGGGTGTCTTGACAGGATCAGAATTCAAGCGGAGCCAGGCGCCCTAGGAGCGGGTGGTAATGGCGCGACACTGGAGCAAAACGAGACGGTGGGCGGCCAGGCCCCATTCCATGTCAAGGTCCGGGCCGTAAACCGCTTCGCAACTCAGCGCCAGCTGGTGCAGGTTTTCCAGATCGTCGTCGTCAAGAATCCTGGCATTGGCCTTGTCCGACGGAATATCGAATTCTTCGGTTCCACCCTCGGCCAGCAGGTGCATGGCGATATCCTTGTCGCCCACGCGGCACTCGAGAATTTCGCCTGCGGGGCTGAGACGGTAATAGTCGGGAATCACCAGTCCTGCTACGACGACTTCCCCAAGACCCCAGGCAGCCTCGATCACGCGCTCTTGCGCACCATTGAGCGGATTGCGCGTAAACATGACACCGGCCGATTCGGGATTGAATAGCTCCTGTAATACGATGCCCATGCTGGGCGCGCCCACCACGCCCAGTTTTTCTCGATATGAAGCCGCCGACAGGCTTAACGCCGAGTGTACGACTTCGTCGATGGCTGTTATTAACTGTTCGATGGTCATAACGTTGAGTATCGTCGCATGCTGGCCTGCAAAACTCGCCTCTTCCGAGTCTTCCCCGATCGCCGAGGAACGCACTGCGATTGGCTTTTGCATTTGCGCAAAAACGGCTTCCAGGTGCGCAAGCACGGTCGTATCCTTGCGCACTACCGCTTCTACCCATTCGAAGCTCAATGCATATCCTGTGGGAGCGTCGAGGCCGGCGCGTAGTGCCGTGCCAAGGTGCACGGCCTTACCGCCAAACTCCGCTTCGTCCTGCGCCTCGTTTAAAGGTAGTAGTTCTATGAGAGCACCTCGACGGTTGCGCTGCTGCCGTCGACCCGCACCCTGGCACCGTCGGGAATCAACCGGGTCGCGTTGCGCGTGCTGACCAGTGCCGGAATACCGTATTCGCGTGCGACGATGGCCGCGTGCGAGAGCTGTCCGCCGCGATCGGTAACAATGGCGCCCAGCATCGGCATTACGACGTTGAAGGCTGCAGAAGTGTTTTTCGTAATCAGCACATCGCCCGCCTGTAAGCGTTGAAAGTCCGCCGGGCTTTGAATCAGACGAGCGGTGCCCTCGTAGATTCCGGCGCTGACCGCGAATCCCTTGACGACCTGGTCCGAAGGGGTCTCGGTAGTTGGTGGATCGGATAAGTTTCCAAATGCCGCAGCGATCGCGAGTGCGCCGGGACGTGCGTCTTCCGGCAAGGCCTCGAGTGGCGGTGGGGGCTCGGGCGGTGGTCCCAGATACGGCGGCACGTCGTCGGTGGTCGTATTGTTGTACCAGTGCTCGCGTTGCTGCAGTTGCGCGACCGTGACCGTGTTTTCCCCGCGTAACATGGCGATCATTTCCTCGTGTGATGCATGCAGCAGCATAGCTGCTTGCGGCAGGCGACCTTCGCTCTGCAGACGTTTCCCTGCTTCCAGCACCGCTCGCCGGGATAAACCAAAGGCCCGGGCTTCGTTATAAGCGCCGCGCTCATCGCGCAGGCGGTTGATAAGGCGGGCTTCGTCGAGCAGTGCATCGAACTCATCGCGATGTTCAGGTGGAACCTTGAGGCGCAGCGCCTGGCGGGCATCTTCAATCGAAGTCTGATTTTCGTCGACCAGGTTTCTGCTCTGCGGACTAAGGATATTGGCGACCAGGATTTCCGGCATTTCCAGCGCGTAACGTTCGGTAATGTCATAGCCGGAAGTGAGTTGCATGCCGACGATATTCAGGTAGTTTTCGATGGCCTCGCCGATTCGTCCACCGCGTGAACGCAGCGCGTCCAGCGCTTCCGCCGGGGGCATACTGCGAAATTGTTCGGCTTCGATGCCTGCCTGCTGCAGAAGCTCGGTGATCTCCTCGAGTTCGGCGGCAGCGAGTCCGCGCGATACGGGCGAGGAACCTTTTAGCAGGTTGAGTACTTCGCCGGGTGAAGCACCGCTCCACTGGCAGACATGGCCGACATACAAACCTACTGGAATTACCGACGGGATGGTAAAGATATGATGGCGGTATAACATTTCTGCGACATTTTGATAACAGTCGGTCATATGCCGGATCAAACCTTCAGTATCCAGGGATTGAGGATTTATCGCCTGTAGTTCGAGGTTGCTGCGAATCGAATCCGGTTTGACCTCGTCGTCCCAGCGCTTCAGATCCTCGCGCCAGAGTTTGTTTTCAATGGCTTTTTTGCCGCGGCGGAGGCGATCCTGCAGCTCCGGTTGCTCGAAATATCCCGCCGGTGGCGGTCCGGGTGGCGCATCTTCAGCAGTAAAAGCGAGTACCGGTTGACTGTAGGAAAAACCATGGATGTGCACTGATTTGAGGTGACTCATCAGCAAACCGAAGCGCTCGGTGCCTTCCTTGAAGCCTCGTACCAGGGAGTCTCCCATGATGCTCGAAGTATAGGCTGACAAAGGTTTTGAAAAACGGGTCGTATCCAGTTCCCAGGTCCCGGGACCCGATGCTTCGAAAACTCGACTAGTCATGTTGTGCTCCCCCTGGAGGATAAATCTGTTTTTTTTGTTATTTTGGCAAAGCCCGACCAATGTTAGCCGCTAAGCTGGGCCTAAGCAATTTACCGTATTGTCATACACGAAAGTGATCGGCGGGGTAGCAAGGATATTACCACCTGCCGATGATGATTCCCTGGGCTTCGTCCTGCTGCGGTCCCATGTTCGCGAGATTTTCGTAGGGCGTGCCGATTCGTGGCTTTAGCCGGCGTCGCGTGGTAAGCATTAATTGCCGCATATCGGCACGAACTTTTGCATAGGCCGGGTTGTCACCGAGATCGATCAGTTCATGCGGGTCCTTTTGCATATCGAATAACTGGGGGCGAAACAGGTTGTGGTGAATATATTTCCAGTGCCTGTCGCGAATCATCAGGGCACGGCAATCATAAGGCTCCAGCTTGAGTGAGCTGCGCGCCCCACGCTCGGAATAATCGATCTCGCTGAATGCAAACTGGCGCCAGTCGGCGGGTGCGATTTTCGAGCGCAGCAGCGGCAGCAGTGATTGACCCTCGATGCGTTCACGGTTGATGACGCCACCGCCGTACTCGACGAATGTCGGCAGCAGGTCGACTGCTTCGACCATTTCGTTGCATACGCTGCCGCGAGTATCGTCGGCGATGGTATCCGGATCCGCAATGATTAGCGGAATCTTGACCGAGGCCTCGTGGAATAAATCCTTCTCTCCAAGCCAGTGGTCGCCAAGGTAATCGCCGTGGTCGCTGGTAAATACAATCATGGTTTGTTCAAGCATCTCGGTTTGTTTCATGTACTCGAACAGGCGCCCAAGCTGATCGTCGATTTGCCTGATCAGCCCCATGTAAACCGGGATGACACGCTTGCGCACATCTTCACGGGAGAAGCTTTCGCTGTATTCCTGTTCCATGAAAGCCGCGTAAACCGGATGCGGGTTGTCGAGTTCCTGCTCGGAGCGCTGCACCGGCTGAATATCGCTGACGTCATAAAGGTCGTGGTACGGTGCCGGTGCAATCAATGGCCAGTGCGGTTTGATGTATGAAAGGTGCAGGCACCACGGGCTGTCGCCATCCTGTTGATCAAGGAATTCGATGGCACGGTTGGTCAGGTAGGTCGTTTCTGAATGTTCTTCGGCAACCCGCGCCGGGTAGATCGAGTTTCGCAGCTGCCAGCCGGAACGAATGTTGCCGTTTTTGTCTGCACCGCAATTGGCGTATTCATGCCAGGGGTTGCTGCCCGCATAACCCTGACTGTTGAGGTAGGCGTTATAGCCATTGTCTCCGGGTGCTCGCGCGCCTGGATAAAGACCCTCGTGCAGTTCGTAGGGCTCAAAACCACCGCTGGCGACACAGCGGGCGAAATCCGACTCGGGGTCGATGCCGAGGGCGCGTATCTGTGCGAGGCTTTTACGGCTGTGGGTCTTGCCTACCAGCGCACTGCGATATCCCGCAGGTTGCAAATAATCGGCAATGGTCAGTTCATCGATTCTAGTCGGATCCTGATTGGCCATAACGCCGTGACTCGACATGTAACGCCCAGTATAAAAGCTGGCGCGTGACGGGCCACAAAGCGGTGCCTGGCAGTAAGCATTGTTGAAGTGTATTCCGCGCGCGGCCAACGCATCGATATTCGGAGTGCAGAGTTTCTGATGCCCATAACAGGACAGGTAATCCCAGCGCAGCTGGTCGCACATGATAAAGAGAATATTTCGCGGCATTAGATAAGGGGACAGCTAATATACAGATACTTCTCCGAGCAGCCAGTCAACCTTTTCGTAACTTTCCACGCCCAAACGTTTGCGTGTCTGGTAGTTAGGCTGCGGGGTAGTCTTGAGTAGCTGAAGGTAGGCACCGGCTTCGATCGAGATCAATCCACAATCCGTGGTTGCGGTTATTTCGACGGTCCGACTGTCGGCGTAGGGGCGCCACCCCAACTCTTCGCCGTTGACAACCTTTTCTTCACCGCCATCGGCATTGATTATTGAGCCGAAACCCTCTACGAAAATATAAAGATGCTCATCATCCAGCCACAGGGTGTGGCCGCCTTCGACCACCTTCCATTCGGCGATGCGTGAAATCTTGTCTGTTACCGTGGATGATAATTTAGCGAACTGCGGCAGCAGTTTGATCACGGGACGCAGTAACCAGCGATTTTCGAGCATGTCCTGTAAGCCGCTGTAACGAATAAAATTGCGGAAGGTTTCCTCGGCAAAAACACAGACGGTAACCGGTGTCCTGGCAACTACGCTGGCATTGCGAATACCGGAGCCTGTAAGCACCGCCATCTCACCGATGATATCGCCGGCCTGCAGCATCGCGACTTTCTCGCGCGTACCGTTCTCAACCCGCACCACTTCGCAGTAGCCGGTCAGAATCAGGTAGACCGAACCGTGGGTTGCAGCCTCCTGCAGGATGATTACGTCCTCGGTGTTATAACGGTAAATTTCCTGTTCAGCGAGCAGGTTACGCATCCAGCGGTTTGGGAAGGGTTGTGCTAGCCAGAGTGTCAGGTAGTGGTTGATCTGCGAGGTATATATCATGCTGTCACCCTCGAGCAGGGTGTAGCGCTTGCCCGAACTGGCGAGCGAAAAAGTGGTTTGCAATGCGGGCGGCATTTTATCGACATGCACGAATACGACACGTTCGGCTTCAGATTCCAGTGCATCGGCGGGGTCACCGTGAATTTCGCCGGCACCGCCGTCGGCGATCAACAGGTGAAATGACTGTTTGTACAGACGCTCCAGGTTTTCAACCGTTGCCGCCCGCACGATGCCGGATTCACCCATGCTGCGCACCGCGGCCATATTCTGGTTGTCGCCGACGATACAAACATCACGAAACTGCCCCTTGTGAATGGTTGAAAAAGTCGCGCCGATGGTCGGAATACTATGCACGGTATTATGAATTTCGATATTGAGTCCATAGTAATTCATCGTGTCGCCAGGCTGAACCGGGATCAGCTCGAAGTGTTCCGCCACCACATCGAGTTTCCAGCCGAGGCTACAGCTTAGCTTTTCCATCGCCATGGTGAAGATTTCCTCGGTGGTGATGACTTCCACCCGGTGCGGCATTTCCATTAGTGGAAACATCGAACAATGATCGTCATGCAGGTGGGTTAAAAATACTGCGGATACCTGGTTCTTGGAAATTCCACGCGCGAACAGGTGTTGATCCAGGAACGGGATCGAGTCTATCAACAGGTAATCACCGTTGTAGCAAAGCGCCAGGCCGGTGCAGGGCTCCTCGGTAGAAAATCCGGATGCTCCGCCAAGTACCTCGATGCCGAGCTTGGCCAGGCCACCGGGAACATAGTCGATGGGCACGGGATAGGGCGGAACGACTTCGCTGTCTTCGTTAAGGTCAACGTAAACATCGCCACCTCGATTCGCCACCAGGTAACGATCGACGCCCTTGTGTTCGATGACGAAATCCCCGGCGATTGCCTCGTTGTTAATGAAAGGTACCAGGTTGAAGAAATCTTCGACTTTCATAACCTTGCCGGCGTCGTCCTTGATGGCTACCGCGTCCGATACTCCCAGTCATTCGTCTTTGAGGGCCGGGTCCGTGTCCCAGTTGTCGAGCTCCTCACGGGTGGGGCCGAGCAGGGTGTAACGCAATAAACGTAAAGCCTGACTAATTGCGTCGGCATCGCCTACCAGGTTGAGTTTGCGCTTGTCGGCTAGTCCCCTGGCGACGAACAGAAAAAAGTACAGCGGGAACTCGAGATTATTGAGCAGCGAGCTGCTTTTCTCCCGGGTATCGGTAAGTACCAGGGTGTCGAAGCGGGAAACTCCCTCACGCAGCAAACCTTTCAGCACTTCCGGGGGTTGGCCGAACAGGATGACTTCAGCATCGCCGGTGACGATTCTGCTGCCAGCGGCAGGGGTTAAAATTTGTGGTTCAGCCATTTTCCCGCTAAGTATCTGCTGAACGTTAAAGTGTACCCTGACGCGCACAGCGACGAAAGGCGAATATACGCCTGGACAGTTGTAATTAATTCGTCTTGCAAACGCGGGATTTGAAACTAGGGCCTCAGCCGGTAGCGGTATAGTTCTTCGTAGTAAGGACGTGCCTGCAGAGCAATTTCCCTGTCTTTTGCGGAAAGCTGATAATCCCTTTCGCGGTAAGCTGCGAACCCGGTCGAATTCCACACCGATTCATACCAGTGCTTTGCCCAGACCCCGTCACTGTCACGTGCGCCTTTGGGCCAGTTCAGCATAGCGGGGGCAAACTCAATCTTGAATTGATCGCAGACCGCTTCGAGCATGCCTCGGGGATCAAGCAGGAACTCGCGGCTGTCGATTACCGGTGGGATCGCTCCACTGATGCGTTTTACATGGTCAAACAATTCGGCCTGTTGGACGAAGCCGATGTCTTCGAGCGTCGCGTCGCTGCGCACCGCGGCATAGGAGGCAATCACGGCTTCGGGTTCGCGAATCAGGAAGCAGTTTTGCAGTGATGATAACCAGGAACGATCGAGTTCCGGCAATAAATGCAGGGTCATGTGTTTCTGGTAAAAGATTCGCTTGTCGCCCGGTATATCTCCGATGCAACGCGCAATGATAGAGTTGGCATCTGTGCCCTGCTCGGCTATTACTTCAGCCGCCCCCGGGTGCGGGATACCGGTGGCATGGAGGTAGTAACCATACAACGGCTCATCCCAGACCACGCAGTCGTCACGATTTTCCCAGGCGCGCATCAGTGCCGTCGAAATGTTGCGCGGTCCCGACCACATCGCAATACGCAAGGGGTTTACCTGCATTCCTGCTCGAGCATTGCGAGGTAGAGCTGCTGCAGTTTTTCAACCATCGGGCCACGCTCGCCATCACCGATGATGCGGCCGTCGATTTCCCGCACCGGCGCGAGCCCGGCAAAAGTACCGGTAACGAAGGCTTCGTCGGCGCCGTAAACATCGGTCAGGCTGAAATTTTTCTGGCGTAGCGGAATCTGGTTTTGTTCACATAAAGCGATAACATTGCCGCGGGTGATTCCGCCGAGGCAATAGTCACCGCTCGAAGTCCAGACCTCACCCTTGCGTACGATGAAGAAATGGGTTGAATTACAGGTCGCGACGAAGCCATGAGGATCAAGCATCAAGGCTTCGTCAGCCCCGGCCTTGGCCGCCTGAATGCAGGCGGTGATGCAATTCAGCTTGGAATGGCTGTTGAGCTTTGGATCCTGCACGTCCGGATAACCACGGCGCACATGCACAGTAAACAGCTTGATACCCTTGTGCGCGGTTTCCGGTAACGCGGTTTTGTACTCCGGGATAATGACGATGGTCGGTGGGGTGATGGTAATACGTGGATCCTGGTATGGCGTGGCCTTGATGCCACGAGACACCATCAACCTGATGTGAACCCCATCCTGCATGCCGTTTTTCTTGAGCAAACGGTACAATCGCTCGCGCAGTTCTGCGGCAGAAACTTCCATTTCCATATCGAGGGCTTTTGCACCTTCGTACAGGCGGTCGAGATGCTGATCCAGAAACGCGATCTTGCCCTGGTGCACACGCAGTCCTTCCCAGACCCCGTCGCCGAGCACGAAGCCGCTGTCGAAAACGGAAACCCGCGCCTGTTCGCGCGTAAAAAACTCGCCGTTGATATCGATAATGATGTCTGCGTTACGGGGATCGTCGCTATATTCGTGAGTGCCTTTGGTTTGTTTATTCATCGGTGCTTCCCAGTTCAAATTCTTCACCCAGGCTGGTAACGCTCAGGTAACCGACACCGGCGCGCTCCTTCTCCTGCGCCAGGTTGAGTAAATCGTAGAATGCGCTGCGGCTAATTAACGCGTCCAGACCATCGCGAACATGTACATAAGGGCGGGGTGTGTTACTGTCGGCGTCGATTTCAACCCGGATCGCATGCTCTTGGTCGACGACGATGCGCTCGCCAATGTTGGTAGTAAAAACAATGGCCTGTCGCCCATCAGAATCGATACTCTCGACCAGGCTCGCGATAAACGGTGCGTCCTCTACCTTGATGCGCAGTTTTTCAGCAGGGGTGACGAGAAAATATTCTTCTTCCTCGCGCCGCAAGATGCCGGCGAATAGTTTTACCAGCGAATCGCGCTGGAAGCGCCGCTGCTGGTGGAACCAGCTGCCATCGGCGGCAATGCGGATATCAATTTCACCCTGACAGGCTGGATTCCAGTCGTGCCTGGCGGCCCTGCTTGCTTCGCCGGCCTTGATATCGGCGAGAATTGTTTCGAGTTCGGACATCGCGCAATTCTGGAGCCGTGCAATTGAATTCGCAAGATATTTAGCTCGGCGCGTTGCAGGCGAGCGCCCTACCTGCGGCGTTGCGGTGGTGTCGGATTATCGGCAAGATAGTGTCCGTGGTTACTGCCAACCGCCCCGGATTGGCTTTACTCAAGGAGGTCGAGACGCAATGCTTTCACCGTTGAAAAACCTGATCGAAGTGTCATGGCGTGCCGTGCTTGCTCGGAAGGACCGCAGAAGCGGGTGTTCGGTTAGCCGACCGCCTGTCGAACCGCTCTCCGTTGAGCGCCTGGAATCGCGCTTTGCTGAAGAGTTTACGGTGCTTGAATACCTCGAAGCCGCCCTCGATCTGGCTTCGAACTGCGAACTGTCGGATCTTGCATCGGCTTTGTATCCGGCCCTGGATCAGCTCAGATGGTCACAGAATCCCGGCTACACAGAGGCTAACGTCAGCAGATCCTTTCTCGATGGCTATGCTTACGCCGGGCTATCCGGGCCGGATTGTCCGCTGTTGTGCGAGGTGCCCAGGTGTGGCTATGTTCTGTTGGCGCCCGGGGTGACTTACCAGGATCACAATCACCAGCCGCGGGAAGTTTATCTGGTGCTGACGCCGGGGGCGCAGTGGTGCCTGGACAGTGGTGAATGGTTCGACGTTCATGCGGGTGATTTAATTCTTCACCAACCCTGGCAAATGCATGCGATGCGCGCGGGAGATCAACCGTTACTGGCTTTTGCCGCCTGGCTCGAAAGCGGCGATCGAAAGGCTATTCAGATTTGAGGTTCAGTTTGCGTGGATAGACCGGCAGCAAAGCGAAAACGAGGCTGCAATTTTTCGCCGGCATAAACATCAGGCTACCTAAACGAAAAAAGATCACTTATACTTTTTTTACTGCATATCAGGAGGGAAAACCAGGCATGAAACGAAGAAAATTCGTCAAGTTATGTGCCTCCGCGGTCGCCAGTGTCACTGCCAGTCCCGAACTACTTGCCAGGGACAATCAACAATATCACCGCTATGCCCGGGTCGCGCTGGTCGATCCGTATTCCAGCGAACCCGTTCGCGCTTCTTCGCTGGACGTCGGCGAAACCTATCTGTTCCACTATCCCTTCGTTTCGACGCCGTGTTTCCTGATTGATCTGGGTAAGCCTGTAACTTCACGTAGCAACCTGGAAACACGTGACGGCGATCGTTATCGCTGGCGGGGTGGTGCCGGTTCAAACTATTCGGTAGTTGCGTTTTCGGCAATTTGCGCGCACAAGCTCAGCCATCCCGCACCATCGGTCAGTTTCATTAATTATCAGCATGGTGAAGTAAGGTTTCGTAACAGTTTTGACGAAATCGAGCAGCGCAGCGGGGTTATCTACTGTTGTTCGGAAAATAGCGTATACGACCCCGCGCATGGCGGTCTCGTGCTGGGGGGGGCCGGCGCCGCAACCGCTGGCTGCGATCGAGCTCGAGTACGATGCAGAGCAGGATTCTTTTTATGCCACCGCCACCATCGGCGGTGAAATGTTTGCCCGCTATTTCAGCCAGTTTCACGATCGGCTGGTATTGCAGCACGCCCGTACCGATATCGATCGGGCGATGACCGACACGACCAAATTGATGCGCCTCAGCGAATATACCAACAACCAGATAGGCTGCCAGGCCTGAAGCCTGGTATCGCCACTGCTGCCCCGAGCCCCGTGATAATACAGGCCTGCACTGATACTCCCGGTGGCGCCGATGGCCGATAAGCTTTTATCCGGCAAACTTGCGGTAATTCTGCATGCGGATATCGTCGGCTCGACCAGCCTGGTTCAGCGCGACGAGCAAAAAGCTCACCAGCGAATTCAGGATGCGTTTCAGCGTTTCGGCAAAACGATATCCAGCTATCATGGCCAGGTACGCGAACTGCGGGGTGACGCGTTGCTGGCCGAGTTCAAGCGCGCATCCGATGCCATTTCCGCCGCTCTTTCTTTTCAATCGCAGCAGGCTGATTTCAACCAGCAGCTCGATGACGATATCCGTCCCCTGCTGCGGGTGGGGATTGCCATGGGCGAGGTGGTTATTGCTGATGACACCATTACCGGTGCGGGGGTGGTGCTGGCGCAGCGACTGGAACAATTGGCTCATCCCGGGGGGGGTATGTATAACGCCGGCGATTCAGGGAGGCGATGCCGCAACGTCTGCCGTTCGAGCTCGAGAATACAGGACCACAGGAGCTCAAGGGATTCGATGAGCCAATCGGAGTTTACCGGGTCGCTTTAATGCGCGCGTCAACGGTCCCACCACCCGAACCGGATCATGCTACCGGCCATAAACAAGGCTCGCGCGGCCCCCGGTTTTTCATGGTCGGGGTGATCCTGCTTGTTATGCCTGCGGTCACTTACGGCGTCGTCACCTGGCAATCAGAAACTGTGATCAATTCTGAATCCCCGGGACAGTTACCGTCCGAAAAACCCTCGATTGCGGTTTTGCCGTTCGACAATATAAGCGGTGATCCTGATCAGGAGTATTTTGCCGACGGTATTAGCGAAGACTTAACTACTGATTTATCCAGGATCTCGGGCTTGTTCGTGGTCGCGCGCAACTCCAGTTTCGCCTACAAGGGAAGGTCGATTGATCTGCGTACTATCGCGCAGGACCTCGGGGTGCGTTATCTGCTCGAAGGTAGTGTGCGTCGAGTCGGCGACCAGATCCGGATTAATGCGCAGTTGGTTGACGGTAGCAGCGGCGGGCATTTATGGGCCGAGCGGTTCGATGGCACCATGGCTGACGTGTTTGCGCTGCAGGATGATGTGAATCGAAAAATCGTTGCGGCGCTCGAAAGCAGTCTTACCGCTGCCGATGAGAAAAGCTTTGACCGGGTGGAAACAACCAATCCCGAGGCTTACGACCTGCTGCTGCGCGGCATCGAGGAATACAATCGCTTCGCGCGCGAAACAATTGCTGACGCTCGCGACCTGTTCGAACAGGCTGCTGCCCTTGATCCTGATTATGCCCGGGCCTACGCCAACATAGCCCTGACCTATGGTACAGAGGTTAATTTTGGTTGGGCCGATAACAGGGAAACTGCGATTCGCCTGGGGCTGGAATATGCGGACAAGGCGCTGGCGTTGGACGACAGTATTCCACAGATCTACATGACTCGCAGCCTGCTCTACCTGGCTCAGGACAAGCACCAGGCAGCTCTCGAAGCGGCACAGCGAACCGTTGAAGTGCACCCCAGTTACCATGACGGTTACGCGACCCTGGCTTTTATCGCAAGCTTCTCAGGGGAGTATGACCGTGCGAGCGAAGCAGTGAGAAGAGCCAGGCAGATTAATCCGCAGGGTTTTGTTATCTATCTTGCCGTCGAGGGCAGAATTTTATTTCTACAACGACAATATGAAGAAGCCGTGATTCTGCTCGAGCAGAGCGTAGAGAGGAACCCGGGCTTCGATAGCTCCCATCTCGATCTCGCCGCAGCTTACGCGCAACTCGGTCGGCTGGACGATGCTGCCTGGTCGGTAGAGGAGGCGCTTGCTATCAGTCCGGATCTAACACTTGAAAAGTTGCGCAACGATAGCCTGTACGTACTTGAGGCCGATGTAGAACATTACTACGGAGCGTTGCGCAAGGCGGGTTTACCGGAATAGTTAATGCCCTGTATTAACGGGGTTCGAGCCCGGTTAAGCGCTGGTCTTGCAGGCGCAACTAGCCGCCGGTAACCGGAGGGAAAAATGCAATCTCGTCGCTATTGCTGATATCGGCTCCCGGTTCGCTCATTTCCTGGTTGATAGCCACCAGCACCCGGGTTGTGCCGTCGAAGGTGCTGTCAAAGGGTTCGCCGCGCGCGCGTAACAGCCCGACCAGGTCAGCGACGGTTTCACATTCCGCTGATAAATCTATCGTCTCTGATTTTATTCCCAGCGATTCGGCGAGCCGCGCAAAGTAAAGAATTTCCGCCATGATGCCTACCGCGACCAGTCGAAGAATTGAATGCTGACCTGGTCGCCAGGCTCGACGCCGGCGTTGTCGTCGGGCAGCACGATAAAACAGTTGGCCCGGCTCATCGAGGTCAGGATGCCCGATCCCTGCTGCCCGGTTCTGGCGACCTGCCACTCATTGTTTTCATCCATGCTGGCAATGCCTCTCTGGAATTCGTAGCGCCCCGGTTTCTTGCGCATCTTGTCCAGCGCGCGGGCGCGGAACAACGCCGGGGGTTGTGGGTTAGCGCCAGCCAGGGCATGGATTGCCGGCACGACGAACTGGCTGAATGTCACCATAACCGCCACCGGGTTACCCGGCAGGCCCATGAATATACTGGCGTCGATCTGGCCAAAGGTTAACGGTCGCCCCGGTTTGATCGCGATTTTCCAGAACTCGGTAGTGCCCAGTTCTTCAAGCGCCGGTTTGATGAAATCAGCCTCACCGACCGAGACGCCACCGGTGCTGATAATCAAATCAGCCTTGGTCGAGGCCCGCTTCAATACTTCGCGCATGCTGTCGAGGTCGTCGCGTACCACGCCGAGATCGATTATATCAACCGCCATACCGGATAGCATACCGTGCAGGCTGTAACGGTTACTGTCGTGAATTTTGCCCGGTTCGAGCTTTTCGCCAACCGAAACCAGTTCATCCCCGGTTGAAAAAAAGGCGACCACCGGCTTACGTTTTACCTGCAGTTGTCCAAGGCCAAGCGAGGCCAGTACGCCGAGGTCGGCCGGGCTAAGCCTGGCGCCGGCCTCGATAACCGTGTCGCCCTGCTGCACATCCTCGCCGGCCTGACGAATGTTTTCACCAACCCGATGTTCTGCATCGACGCGGATCTTGCCCGGGGCGCCCTGTTCGACCTGTTCCTGCATGATCACGGCATCGGTACCCTGCGGGATCAGGGCCCCGGTCATGATGCGAACGCATTGTCCCGGACCGCAGCTGCCGTCAAACGGAGCGCCGGCATAGGCAGTACCGATATCATCGAGTTCGGTGATCGCGTCCTGTTCCAGACTCGCTACCGCGATAGCGTATCCATCCATTGCGGAATTGGGCAAGGGTGGCACATTGTGTGGCGATTTCACCGCTTCGTTGTTGACCCGACCCAGGCAATCACGAATTGGCAGCCGCTCACAGGCGAGAACCGGCCTTACGCGTTGGCGGATTTTGTCGAGCGCCTCGGCCAGGCTGATCGAGGCCGGATCGAAAGGGTCAGCGCAACCTGGAACGGAAGAGATTTTTTTACTCATGAATGGGAGTTTAGTCCTTCAGATCCATAATTGATGCATATACGAAGCCAGAATGGTAGAGGCTAGCACGATATTTTTTACGACTGATATCGATCTGGGCGCGAAAGCTGACTAAATTTAACGTTTAGGACTATAAAACCATCGGCGAGAGTGGTACTTTTACGCACTGATCTGAGGAATTCCCGCGGCAACAAAACAGCAGTTGGTCGACGGGGGTGATAATAACGACACAATCGGAGGATATAATGCAGAAATCCCTCAACATCGATCCGGGCAAGTGCACCGGCTGTCTCCAGTGCGAAATGGCCTGTTCCTATGAGCACACCGGCACTTTTAACCCGTCGCGATCCTATATCAAGGTTTTCACTTTCCATCATGAGGGGAGATTTGCGCCCTATACCTGCACCCAGTGCGATGAAGCCTGGTGTATGCGTGCCTGCCCGGTTGACGCCATCAGTATCGACTTTTCTACCGGCGCCAAAGTTATTTCCGACGACAAGTGTGTCGGCTGCAAGGTTTGCACGATCGCCTGCCCGTTCGGCATCGTCAACTATTCGCAGGCGACTGGCAAAGTGGTCAAATGTGACCTTTGTGGTGGTGACCCGCAATGCGCGGCCGCCTGTCCTACCGACGCGATCACCTACGTCGATGCGGACTGGACCGGTTACGACCGCATGCTGGCCTCGGCAGCCAAGAGTTTGCCAACCGCTGAAGTCACCGCTTAATCATGGGGGTAATGAATCATGTCATGGACAAGAAAAATACTGAGGGTAGATCTCTCTAAAGGCAGCTGCACGTCCGAACCACTCAACATGGAGTGGGCAAAACTTTACCTGGGCCAGCGCGGCCTGGCATCAAAGTACCTGAGCGAAGAAGTCGATCCCAAATGCGACGCGCTCGGGCCCGATAACAAGATGATAATGGCCACCGGGCCACTCACCGGGACCATGGCTTCCACCGGAGGCCGCTATTCCGTAATCTGCAAGAGCCCTTTGACCGGCGCGATCGCCTGCTCAAATTCGGGTGGATTCTTCGGTGCGGAACTGAAGTTCGCCGGTTGGGACATGATCATCTTCGAAGGCAAGTCGGAGAAACCGGTTTACCTGTTGATCCAGGATGACAATGCCGAGCTGCGTTCGGCTGACGGTATCTGGGGCAAGTCCGCCTGGGAGACCGACGATATCCTGCATCAAACCCACCAGGACCCGCAAATGCGGGTTGCCTGTGTTGGACGCACGGCCGAACATGGTTGTCTCTATTCTGCGGTCATGAATGACAAGCACCGTGCTGCCGGGCGTTCCGGCGTCGGCACCGTGATGGCGTCGAAGAATCTGAAGGCGGTTGCCGTACGCGGTACCGGCGGTATCGGCAACGTCGATGACGCCAAAGCGTTCATGGCGGCGACCAATGACGGTAAAGCGGTTCTCGCCGAGAATGCGGTTACCGGACAGGGGTTACCGGCTTATGGTACCCAGGTGCTGATGAACGTCATCAACGGCGTCGGTGGATTGCCGGCGCGTAATATGCGCGACGTTGGTTTCGAGGGTGCTGAAAATATTTCGGCCGAAGCGATGGCCGAGCCGCGTAAAAGCGACGGTAAACCCAACCTGACCACGAACGGTGCCTGTTTCGGTTGCACTATCGCCTGTGGCCGTATTTCCACGGTCGATCCGACGCATTTTTCGGTCAAGGACAAGCCGCAATACCAGGGTGCCTCCGGTGGTCTCGAGTATGAAGCTGCCTGGGCGCTGGGTGCCGATACCGGTGTCGACGATCTCGATGCGCTGACCTACGTTAATTTCCTTTGCAATGAAGACGGCATGGACCCCATTACCTATGGTGCTACCGTCGCGGCGGCAATGGAAATGTTTGAAGACGGCACTATCGGCACCAAGGAAACCGATGGCATCGAGCTCAGGTTCGGTAGTGCCGAGGCTTTTGTCGCGATCACCGAACAGTTTGTCAGCGGTGAGGGCTTTGCCAAAGACCTGGGAATGGGATCCAAGCAGCTGTGTGAGAAATACCAGCGCCCGGAACTGTCGATGACCGTCAAGGGGCAGGAGTTTCCGGCCTACGATCCACGCGGCATCCAGGGTATCGGGCTGGCTTACGCCACTTCGAACCGGGGCGCCTGTCACCTGCGTGGCTACACCATCGCTTCGGAAGTGCTAGGCATTCCGGTCAAGACCGAGATGAACGATACCGACGGCAAGGCTGAACTGGTCAAGGCTTTTCAGGATGCAACCGCGCTGGTCGATTCTGCCGGGCTCTGCGTGTTCACTACTTTCGCCTGGGGCATGGACAATATTGCACCCCAGGTCGATGCTGCCTGCGAAGGCGACTGGAGTGTCGAGAACTGTCTCGAGACCGGCGAACGTATCTGGAATATGGAACGCCTGTTCAACGAAGCGGCCGGGTTTACCGCTGATGACGACAAGCTACCCAAGCGCCTGCTCGAGGAAGTCATCAAGCACGGACCGACTGAAGGCCAGGTGAACCGCCTCGGTGAAATGCTGCCGCAGTACTACGAGGCAAGAGGCTGGACCGCGGACGGCAAGATTCCGGACGAAACCCGGCAGCGACTGGCATTGTAATTCAATCTGTAAACCCCTCGCCGCAAGGCGGGGGGGTTTTTTTCATTTAAAGAGCGCTGACATGCAACATATCATCATAGGTGCAGGGCCCGCTGGCGTGATAGCCGCGGAAACCCTTCGTAAAGCAGATCCCGATGCGGAAATCACCATTATCGGGGATGAGCCCGAACCGGCCTATTCGCGTATGGCGATTCCTTATTACCTGATCGATAACGTCGAGGAGTCAGGTACCTACCTGCGCGATCCGGAGAATCATTTCAAGGCGCAAAATATAGAGGTGGTGCAACAGCGGGTCGACAGCATCGACACCCAGGGCAAGAGCGTGAGCCTTGCAGACGGTAATTCGCGTGCTTACGACAAGCTCCTGATCGCCACCGGGTCGCATCCTGTCAGCCCACCGATTCCAGGGCTGGAGCTGCCACAGGTGCATTCATGCTGGACGCTCGAAGACGCGCGCAACATCATCAGGCTGGCACAGCCCGGATCCAACGCGGTGCTGATCGGTGCCGGTTTTATCGGCTGTATCATCCTCGAGGCGCTGGTTAAACGCGGCGTGAATCTTGCCGTGGTTGAAACCGGTAATCGCATGGTGCCGCGCATGCTCGATGAAAAAGCCGGAGGCCTGCTCGAGCAATGGTGCAAGAACCAGGGTATCGATGTGCATACCTCCTGCAGCGTCGATGCAATAACTGCGCTCGCGGATGACCAGGTCGAGGCCAGTCTTAGCGATGGCAGCAAGTTGTCGGCGGCGTTGGTAATTACGGCGACCGGGGTCAGGGCGAATATCGATTTACTCGCGGGTACCGATATCGAAACCGATCAGGGCGTGCTGGTGAATCGGGCCATGCAAACCAGCAATGCCGATATTTATGCCGCCGGCGACGTTGCCCAGGGTGTCGATTTTTCTACCGGTAACCAGGAAGTACAGGCGATTCAACCAACCGCTACCGACCATGGTCGTATCGCGGCGCTCAACATGGCGGGCGCGGGTGACGAACATCATGGCACCCTGAATATGAATGTGCTCGACACCGTGGGTTTGATTTCCTGTTCCTTCGGTTTATGGATGGGGGTCGATGGCGGAGAGAGTTCGGAGCTCTACAACCCCGATGAATTTCAGTACATCAACCTGCAATTCGACGGCGATCACCTGGTCGGAGCAAGCAGCGTAGGCAAGACCCAGCATGTCGGTGTCCTGCGCGGGCTGATTGAATCGAAGATTCACCTGGGCGAATGGAAGGATCGTTTGCTGCAGGATCCTACCGCCATAATGGAGGCCTATATCGCCTGTACGCAGGAACTCGGGTATGCCTGATGCAGGTAAATATCGAATTCTATGCGTCGTTGATGAAATACCTTCCGCCAGGAAAATCCCGATTCCGGCGCGAGATCAAGGTTGATGACGGATTAGTTCTCAACCAGCTGATCCAGCAGTATCATATATCTCCCGCCGAGGCGCATATCGTGCTGGTTAACGGCCATTATGTCGAGGGTGAAGACCGTGCCAGCCGGGTGCTCGTCGAAGGTGACGTGGTATCGATATGGCCGCCGGTGGCGGGTGGCTAGTTAACAGCGACGGAGCCTGATTTGCGAGAACATTTGTGAATAGTTTGCCTGGCTCTGTAAATGAACTCTGACCCCAATTTAACGACAATGGTCGAATATGAAATGGGATATGCTGCGGATGAGTTCGGCAAGGTTTTTAGCGGGCCTTTCAGTGGAGAAAAATCGGCTTATCGATGTACAAATATCGAGCGCCATCACTGGTCACTCGAGCAGCCCGGGATGGTATTTGATCTGGACATTAAAGTCGCCGAGAAACCACCGCGCAAGCTCGGACTGTTTAATCTGCCGGTGCTTGAGGTAAAATTTTCTTTCGCTGATACCGAAGCTGAATTACGCGAAATTTTTTTCCATCGCTTTCACCAGTATTTTCACAAGGGTGGCGGATGAACCAGGACCAGCAGGATCGTTACGCACGTCATATTCGCCTGTCCCAGATCGGTGAACGGGGACAACAGGCGATTCTCGATGCCAGTGCCCTGATAGTCGGCGTAGGAGGGCTCGGTTCGCCGGCGGCGATGTATCTCGCTGCTGCCGGGATCGGCAAGCTCGTACTGTGCGATTTCGATATCGTCGAAACTTCGAACCTGCAGCGCCAGATTATTCATCGCGATGCATCCGTTGGTGAGAACAAGGTTGATTCCGGAAGACAGACCGTGCTGACGTTAAACCCCGATTGCGAAGTCGATGTGATCGGCTATCAACTGGAAGGAGACGAGTTGAAACAGACGATCGAATCGGTTGATATCGTGCTCGATTGCAGCGACAACTACCCGACGCGTTTCGAAGTCAATCGTTACTGCGTGGAGACCGCGACGCCGCTGGTGACCGGTGCCGCGATCCGTCTCGAAGGCCAAATCATGAATTACCAGCCGGCTGCGGATAGCGCCTGTTACCAGTGCCTGTATTCGCATGCCTATGGCAACGAGGAATCCTGTGAACTGGAAGGCGTGCTCGGTCCGGTTGTCGGCGTCATCGGCACGATGCAGGCGGTGCAAACCCTGCTTATCCTGGCCGGCCAGGGCGAGGAAATGGTAAACCGCCTGCTGTTGTTCGATGCCCTGGCGATGCAATGGCAGTCGGTTAATCTGCCGAAGAGGCCTTCCTGTCCCATCTGCGGTGAAAACCCGGATCATAGCGACGGATAGCATTAGCGGGGCCGAGTTGTGAATGCGGGTCCACACCGCTAAACTGGCGGACAAATAAACATAATAACGAAATGGGGAGTGAGTCATGGATCAGCAGGAACTTCACATTTCGAGTATGGTGGTACATGCTCGAGCCGAGCATCTGGCGAGCGTAAAACGAAAAATAGAGCAACTGTCCGGCGCAGAGATTCATGGCGAATCCGATAATGGCAAGCTCGTCGTGGTGGTGGAAACCGTGAACCAGGGTCACATTACCGATATCATCGATACCATCAACAACCTTGAACACGTGTTAAGTACTGCACTTGTTTATCATCAAATCGAGCAACTCGATCCATCAGAGAGCGATAAATTATGAACTTGACCAGACGCGCTTTTATTAAAGCTAACGCGGCGGCTTCCGCTGCGGCGGTAGCCGGCGTTAGCTTGCCCGCCGTAGCGACCAATCTGATTGTCGATCAGGACAAAACCAAAATTTCCTGGGAAAAGGCGGCTTGCCGGTTCTGCGGTACCGGATGCTCGGTACTGGTGGGCACGCAGGCAGGTCGCGTGGTTGCCACCCAGGGTGACCCGAAGGCGCCGGTGAACAGGGGTTTGAACTGTATCAAGGGATACTTTCTTTCCAAGATTATGTACGGTCATGACCGTTTGCAAACGCCCTTGCTGCGCATGAAGGACGGCAAGTACGACAAGAACGGCGAATTCGAGCCGGTATCCTGGGATACCGCATTTGATGTGATGGCGGAGAAGTGGAAGGCCGCGCTGAAAAACAAGGGGCCAACCAGCGTCGGCATGTTCGGTTCGGGACAGTGGACGGTGATGGAGGGCTAAGCCGCATCGAAGTTGATGAAGGCCGGGTTCCGTTCCAATAATATCGATCCCAATGCACGTCACTGCATGGCTTCGGCTGTCGGCGGGTTCATGCGCAGTTTCGGCATCGACGAGCCCATGGGCTGTTACGATGATTTCGAAAATGCCGATGCCTTCGTGCTGTGGGGCTCCAATATGGCGGAAATGCATCCCATTTTATGGACCCGTTTGACCGACCATCGCCTGAGCAACCCTCACGTCAGGGTTCACGTGATGTCCACCTATTATCATCTTATCATCGCTCCTTTGAACTTGCCGATAATGGCATGATATTTACTCCTCAGTCCGACCTGGCAATCGCCAACTTCATTGCCAATTACATAATCCAGAACGACGCCGTCAACTGGGACTTTGTCAACAAGCACACCAATTTCAAGCGTGCGACTACCGACATCGGTTATGGCCTGCGCGACGATAATCCGTTGCAGCAAAAGGCTGCGCATCCCAATGCCGGCAAGATGCATGAGATGAGTTTCGAGGAGTATAAAGAGTCGGTTGCGCAATACAGTCTTGAAAAGACCGCTGAAATTTCAGGCGTGCCGGAAGATAAACTACTCAAGATGGCGAAAACATACGCCGATCCCGATACGAAAGTAATGTCTTTATGGACCATGGGGATGAACCAGCATACGCGTGGCGTATGGATGAACAGCCTGGTTTACAACATCCATCTGCTCACCGGAAAGATTTCGCAGCCGGGCAATTCTCCTTTTTCGCTTACCGGTCAACCGTCAGCCTGCGGCACGGCCAGGGAAGTAGGTACTTTCTCGCATCGTTTGCCGGCCGATATGGTTGTTGCCAAAAAGGAACACCGGGATATTGCCGAAAAAATCTGGAAGTTACCGGAGGGTACGATCCCGGCAAAGCCGGGTTTTCATGCGGTGCTGCAAAATCGTAAATTGAAAGACGGGGTATTGAATGCCTATTGGGTCATGTGCACCAACAATATGCAGGCGGCCCCGAACATGATGGAAGAAGGCTTGCCGGGTTATCGCAACCCGGAAAATTTTATCGGAATGTCCCATTTTAAGGTTGAAAGAAAGTTCTTGACAAAACATTTCTAACGGCGTACTGTCCTATATAAAGGTTGACAATTTTATAGGAGGA